>ERZ795057.848-NODE-848-length-29585-cov-9.317101_pt1 | contig 29585 bp, 26 predicted proteins | sample MGYA00375141_ERZ795057 | MGnify/ENA primary metagenome ERZ795057 (study PRJEB30186, sample SAMN05720163) | activated sludge metagenome | isolation source: Anaerobic digester | place: Hong Kong | collected 2015-01-26 ...
CCTTCGGTCAGTAAAAGCCGGTTTTGCCCGCGGGAGAACAAGCGGAATCCGTTTATTTCCTCCGTGGAAGTTGCAAGTCCGGCAAAGCCGTTCTGCTGTATGAATTTTTCCCTGTCAGCTCCGTCATTAAAGCGAATTTCAGCCACATAGTAAGGCTTCCCGTCTGCTTTCGCGGCCAGTATCCAGGCTTCAAAACTACTCAAATCCCCGAAGAGCGCATCCCAGCGGACAAAGCCGTTCTGTATTCCCAACCGGCCGGTAACCAGTTTCAGGTCGCGTAGATCCGAATCCTGAAATTCCGCTTTGAAAAGAGCGGGCACCTCCGCTTCTTCTCCGGGCAGCCGGGCAAGCAGATCACCGGCAATGGCGAGCATCACCTGCTCTCCCTCAGCATTGCCGGCGGGGTTTGACACAGAAAGATAGTATTTGCCCTTTGCCGCGATGTACTGATAGGGCGTCAGGCAATCATGATGTGTAAGTGTTCCGGAGGTGCGGCATCTGAACCGGGCGATGCTGTATATGCCGTATGCCGCCGCGGCAGATTTCATGCAATAGAGGTCTGCTTTGTAATCAAGGTTGGAAGCCTTCACGTCGAACACATGAATCTCCTCAAAGCCGTATTCCAGGTAAAGATCCGCCCCGCCGTTGATGTAGCCCCACAATTCCTCATTGCCGAACTGCCTGACATTCACCGAGACAAAACCGGGGATGGAATCGGGATCAAGCGCCGGTGTTTGCTGGGCAAATGCAGTTCCGGCCAGCAAAATCAGTAATACAAGTTTAAATAGTCTCATAAAGAATTCAGATAAAGGTCCTTTGCTTTCTGCTAAAACCGGCCAATGCCATGCTAACGGACAACTTCCACCAGCTCTATTTTCTCCATATTGCACTCGCCCAGTCCCAGGCGGGAAGCATATTCCATAAATTGCCTGCCACGGGGGGCGTCCTCCTGCTGAATCCCCTCCTCGATGCGCTTATGCAGGACGATGTCGTAACCGATGCGGTCAACGGCCACGGGATCGGTACCAACCAGCAGGGTGTTGTAGTTACAGATGTATTGCGGATTGGCGCCCGGACCACCCTGGAAGCAGCCGCGCAGGCCATCGGCAATGTTAAGCACCACCTTATCGCGCACCGGCGGGAAGCAGCAGACTTCGGCGCTGGTATCGCCCCAGAGTTTTGCGTGCAGACGACCGGTATTGGTGATTACCCCGTAGCCCAGATTCTTCAGGCAGAGCGTAATGGAGGCTCCGGCATTTTTCAGCACGGGAACGTTGATGATCTTATCCAGCTGCTGGGTGCAGATCTTTGTAAAATAGGAATATTTGCCCCCATTCACCATAAATGGCATGGTGTAATCATCGTATTCGCCTTCCACATCGGCGTAGTAGAACCAATCGCGGTCAATCACGGCTTCGCTGAGCAGCTTTCCGTCGCTGCCGTAATAGGCACCATCGGCACCTTTGCGTTCTGTGCCAGTGATGGTGATGCCCGGATAAGCTTCAGGGGTGAAACCGGCTTCGTGCAGCTGAAATTCCCGGCGGTCCCACAGCACAATATTTTCCCCTGGAATTCCCGCTTCGAGCAGTTGTTCAATAATGCTCTGCACCAGTTCATGACTGCTGGAGAGCAGGGTGCCGCCGATGGGATTCAGTTTCAGGCCGATTTTTTCGTGGGGCTGTACAAAGGTCAGCCAGGCTTCTTGCAAGGTGGCGGCCCCGGTCAGCAACAGCATAGATTCCGACAGCATATTGTACACCGCCGTCTTCACCGGCTTGTCATCCTGCACGGAAGCCATATCCACGACTTTTACCACCCTTGCAGGGAACTTTCCCGGAAGGGAACCTTCCTTCCGGGGATATTTAAGCGCATCGGCGATGTTGGTGGCGGGCTTTTCCGTATCCTGAACCTGCGCTAAAACCGATTTAAGGGGTGATGGAGCGATCATGGCTCCCAGACTGCCGGCTGCTGCCAGCTTAAAAAATTTCCGGCGTCCTGATTCTTCCGGCTTGTCTTTTTTGCTCATGGGGATCGATTATATGCTTCGGATTATAAAGATCAAACCTACATGAATTTATGCAAATACACAAACAACTGATAAATTTTTCGTATTGATTTCTCTGTCAATTTATTCAATCTGTTACCCGTCAGGCTTCATTATGATGAGAAGGTAAGCCGAACGTGGGGCTTGTTGGCTTCTGATTTCTATGAAACCTTAACCAATGCTGAATTCCAGATCTTTTCAGACATTTTCCCATTAAAATTATCAGATTATAGCCAACAGCCTTTAAAGGTTTGTATCTTTACTTATTATATAAAAACAGCATATTTCTGTTCCGCGGAAATACAGAGGCTCAGGAAAGTCCATTTTTATAATGTATGATAAACAAACTATGAAAAATCGCCTGCTGATTCTGACAGTACTGTTGAGTTTTTTAATTTCATCCTGCAAAAAGGAGCCTGCGGTTGAAAACCCTGACCCTGTAATCCCTGATCCTGACAGCCTTATTGTTGAGGAAGATTATTTTCTTTTCCCTGACTCTGCGCTCTGGATAGAAACACGCAGTTATGAGGAAGGCGTTAGTCATCCTTATTATGATCTCTGGTTTTATAACATCGATACATCATATTTCTATTTTTCGGGTGATACCACACTCAGCAGGCCTACCATGCTGGGATATGACGACTTTTTGCCCGAAGAGCCGCATCTGTACAAAAAGCTTTTCTGGGTAAGGAAGAATTACCGGTGGAACCTGCCGGAAGAGATACCTGACCAACACCCCGGAACATTGACAGTAACCACAGGATACGCGGCTTTTCTGAGGCAGGACACTGCTACCAGGCGGGTATATATTGTTCCTAACAGTGATTACTTTCATTCCTACCCGCTCGAAAGAGAGTACATACTATATGATTTCAGCCTTAAAACCGGCGACACACTGCCGTTTAATGCATGGAACGGATTCATTGCAAATACCTACACGGTTGATTCTGTCATTACCACAATTATTAACGGTAAATCGCTTAAAACCTATAAAATTTACCAAAATCACTACTATTACAAAGGCACCGTTATTGAAGGAATCGGCGGCCTTGACAGCTTTTTAAGAAGCCTTGGAGGAAAGTTGGTTTATTTCCGTGGAAAAGGATTTGAATATCACTCGCCGGATCAGAAATAAGACTGAATCAATCAAATACATTAAGCACTACCCGATTAACAGCACCCTTGTATTTCTGCTATCGAAAAATCTAACCGGCTATTAATAAGATCGAAGGGGAATAATCAACTGTGGGACGTACTGGACTCGAACCAGTGACCTCTTGCGTGTGAAGCAAGCGCTCTGAACCGACTGAGCTAACGTCCCTGAGAAAGCGCAAAGATAGGCAGAATATGCTGTGATTGTTTCACACTTATCCGGAAAAATTTGAAAGGAAGTGCAATGACAGAATAGGAAAACGTTTGAACTTTCATTAGAATATTCATATATTTGATTGTCAGCAGAATATCCAATCGAATGTATGGCCTTTAATAAGGGCCAATTTTTATAAGAAAAAAAGCAGTTATGAAAACCCCAATCAGGACCTTGCTCCTGCTTCTTATTTTCAGCATCGCCATGGGCTTTCTGGAATCGGCCGTGGTGGTCTATCTCAGGGAACTATACTATCCCCTTGGGTTTTCATTCCCATTGGTCAGCATGGAACCTCAAATACTGATCACGGAGCTTTTGCGGGAAGCAGCTACCCTGATCATGCTGCTGTCTGTTGCCATACTCGCGGGCAGAAATACAGCTGAACGCTTTGCATATTTTCTTTTCTGTTTCGCCATCTGGGATATTTTCTACTATGTATTTCTATGGATGCTTATCGGATGGCCTGCATCCCTTCTTGAGTGGGATATCCTCTTTCTGATCCCCGTTCCCTGGGCCGGGCCGGTGCTGGCGCCTTGCCTGCTCTCGCTGACAATGATATGTTATACCGGTTCCATACTGGCCCTTCAGCAACAGCATTGTCCGGTAACGTTAAAATTCCGCGACTGGATCCTGATGACAAGCGGAAGCCTGATCATTATACTTTCCTTTACCATGCCGTATCTGAGACTTATGGCCGAAATGCCCGGCCGGACTTCATCTGAAGAACTGCTGCAAAAAATTTCCGCTTATATCCCCGGAAATTACAACTGGTTTTTGTTTGTCGCCGGAGAATTCATCCTGCTGACTACCATCCTCTTCATTATACGGCGATGCAGGAAGAACCGAAAATCTCCGGTACCGGGCCCTTTTGCTGATTCCATGGCATGACGATTTCTTTTACTACTTTTACTGCCATCAAGATCATCCGTAGCAATGGCCAATCATATTACCGTAAAGAAATCGTCCGGAGAAACTCAGGAATTTTCCGAAGAAAAACTTATTCAATCACTTCGCAATTCCGGTGCATCGGAAGAGATTATCCGGTCCATACTGCCTGAAATCAGGAAATCGCTTTATGAAGGCATATCCACCAGGGTCATTTACCGCAAGGCCTTTGCCATGCTCCGCAGGCGGGTGAATGCACTGGCCGCGCGTTACAGCCTTAAAAATGCCATTATGGAGCTTGGGCCCACCGGATATCCTTTTGAAAAATTTGTCGGGGAACTGATGAAAAAAATGGGCTACGAAGTGCTTACCGGACAGATACTTCCGGGGAAATGCGTAAACCATGAGGTAGATGTGGTAGCATGGAAAGACAATCATAAGATTCTGATTGAATGCAAATATCACAATACGGCAGGTAAAGTCAGCAGCGTACAGGTGCCCCTGTATATACAGTCACGTTTTCTGGATGTAAAATCCGTATGGGAAAGCCAGCAGGAGAATGCAGGCAAAACATATCAGGGATGGGTGGTTACCAATACCCGTTTTTCGGACGATGCTGAGGCTTACGGGAAGTGCGCAGGGCTCCACCTGATCGGGTGGAACTATCCCCGACGGGGCAGCCTGAAGGAACTGGTGCAGCAAACGGGAAATTTTCCCATTACCGTAATCACTGGCCTCAATAAAAAACAGAAACAACAACTGATTGACAAAGGTGTGGTACTCTGTTCAGGCCTTTGCGAAAAACCTGAATTGCTGAACAGCCTTTCACTCACCACCAAAGCCAGAAATAAAATCATCCACGAAGTACGCACCCTGTGCAGCCTTGCCATAACCACCATTCTTCCGGATTAAGACCGGCTCCATCACTTGGAAATCAACAAGATAGAGCTACTTACCATTTAAAGATAATCCCGGTTCAGTGTTCGTCCGGCACATGGATGATTGTGCATAATAAAAACAATTCACCGGTTCTGCATGGTCAAATGCTTTGTCCGGAGTAAAGGAAGTTTCGGTCAGCTCAACCCTGATAATTATTCTCCATACATGCATATAATTGCGTACTTTTGTAAATTGTATTGGGTAATCAACAGGCTTTCCGTCGAAATACCGTCACCGGGCATGATCATAATGCAGTTGGTAAAAACCTTTAACGACAGGCTGGTTTTTTGATTATCCGATGTTCATATACAATAACTTTATGTTAAAAGAAGCGGGTCAGCATTCAGCCATTACATACGGGTCAGACAAACTGACTTATGAGCAGCTTTTCGGAAAGATCCACCATTTTGCCGGACTATATCAGGTTGAACCGGGGGCGCATGTGGTGATTTTTTCCGAGAACAGGCCATCATGGATTTATGCGTTTTACTCAGTCTGGAAAAAGGGAGCCGTGGCGGTTCCTGTCGATTATATGGCCACAGCGGCTGAGGTCGCCTATATACTGGGCGACTGTGATCCTTCAGCCATATTCTGTTCATCCGGCACTTCTGCCATTCTGCGCGAAGCAACCGGCTTATCGGGTTGTAATGCCCCTGTGCTTCTCCTCGACGACCATGAGGCCTCCGGTTGTGAACCACTGCCTTCGGCCGGGCTACCCGGGCACCAGCCCGATGACACCGCGGTGATTATTTATACTTCCGGGACCACCGGCAGCCCGAAAGGCGTGATGCTTACTTTCAGGAACATCATTGTGAATATCGATGCGGTAAGCAGGCATATTCCCATTTATAAATCCGACTCCCGTGTGCTTGTCCTGTTGCCATTACATCATGTGTTTCCATTGCTGGGAACCATGATTATCCCTTTGTACCTGGGCAGTATGATTGCGATTAGTCCGAGTATGGCTTCCGAAGACATCATCAGGACCCTGCAGGTGAATAAAGTCACCATATTGATCGGGGTTCCGCGGCTTTATGCCGCCATCCGGAAGGGGATTAAGGACAAGATTAACCAGAGTTCTTTGGCTACCCTGCTTTTCAGGATTGCCCGTAAACTCAACTCAAAGAAATTCTCAAAAACGGTTTTCGGCACGGTACACCGTAAATTCGGCGGTGCACTCGAAACGCTGGTTGCCGGTGGTGCGGCGCTGGATGTGGAAGTCGGCAATGACTTTAAAACCCTGGGCTTCGAGGTGCTTGAAGGATACGGTATGACTGAAGCGGCTCCCATGATCACATTCACCCGTCCCGGAAGGGTAAGAATCGGATCTCCGGGCGAGTGCATGCCGGAGGTGCAGATTCAGATTATTGATGGTGAAATCGTCGCCAAAGGGCCGAACATCATGAAAGGCTATTACAAAAGCCCGGAAGCCACAGCTGAAGTGCTGAAAAACGGCTGGCTGTATACCGGCGACCTGGGGCATATTGACAAAGATGGTTTTCTTTATATAACAGGCCGGAAAAAAGAAATTATTGTCCTTTCAAACGGCAAAAATGTTAATCCTGTAGAACTTGAAGATGAGCTGCTTACATCACCTTATATAAAGGACTGCGGTATATTTTTTGAGAACGATCAGCTGCAGGCGATTATCCTTCCTGATCTGGCCGAATTGGCAGCAATCCCTGGTCGTGATGCAGAGGACATCCTTAAATGGGATGTGATTGAGCCATTCAACCGCAAGGTTTCCGCATACAAAAAAATCATGCGTATTCATGTGACCGATCAGGAACTTCCCCGGACCAGACTGGGGAAACTGCAGCACCATAAATTGATCGAACTGGTTCACAAACAGCATATCAGCGACATCAGCCAGCCCGTTTTTGACCATCCTGAATACGCGCTGATCGCAGATTATCTGGAGAAGGAAAAGGGGCAGCGGGTGCTCCCCTCTTACCATCCGGAAATGGATCTGGGCATGGATTCTCTTGATAAAGTCGGATTCCAGGCCTGGTTACAGCAAACCTTCGGCATAGACCTGCCACCGCAAAAGATGGCCGAATTTGCCAGTCTGGCCCAATTGGCCGAATGGGTCAGCGATCATAAGGTCCGTATGGAAGAAGGGGACGTTAACTGGAACGATATCCTCAGGGAAAAACTTGACCTGAAACTGCCCTCTACCTGGAAAATAGGCAGCCTTGCCTTCAGGCTTTCACGCCATCTGCTGCAGTTGTACTTCAGATACAGCAGCAAAGGGGTTGACAATATCCCCGAAGGCCCCTGCATCATCGCACCAAACCACCAGAGCTCCTTCGACGGTCTCTTCGTTGCTTCCATGATGAAAACCAGACAGATCAGGGAAACCTACTTCTATGCCAAGGAACAGCATTTCAGGCAGAAATTCCTGAAATACCTGGCTGCCAGGAACAACATCATCATCGTGAACCTGAATGTTGATCTGAAGCAATCCATTCAGGCCCTTGCAGAAGTGCTGAGGCAGGAGAAAAAACTGATTATTTTCCCTGAAGGAACCCGTACATTGAACGGAGAACTGGGTCATTTCAAGAAAACCTTCGCCATACTCGCCAGCGAACTCGATGTACCCATTGTTCCCGTTGTGATTGACGGTGCATTCAGGGCACTGCCGAAAGGGAAACGTTTTGCCCGCCTCTGGGCTAAGGTAAGGGTGGAGTTTTTGCCGGCAGTTTATCCTGAAGGCCGGAGCTACGATGCAATTGCTGCGCTGGTGATGAATCAGATACAAAGAAAACTGTCAGGCAATGAACCGGACTAGTATGTGAATATATCCGCACCTTGTCCATCCGGCGGCCGCTGCACCCCGCAGGCCTGAGCCCTCTTTCTTTTCCATCACCGGTGAACGCACAAAAGCAGGCTTCCGGAGCTTCTATGCGAATTCCATTGATTGCCCCATGGCTTTTTATACCTTTGCAGCACAAACATCCATGCCATGTCAGTAGCCGTAAACCAAAAACCACTGCCCCGTTTTTCGGACATCATCAATGCACAGTCAACACTCAGCAAGGTAGTTAAACAAACCCCGCTTGAGCGGAGCAAGTCTTTCTCGGCCATGTCGGGCGCTGATGTTTACCTTAAGCTTGAGAACTTCCAGACGACAGGTTCTTTTAAAGTCAGGGGTGCATACTACAAAATCAGCAACCTCACCAAGGAGGAGTCGGCCAAAGGCGTACTGTGTGCTTCTGCCGGCAACCATGCCCAGGGTGTTGCCTATGCAGCCACGAAGCTTGGGGTGAAAAGCACGGTGTTTATGCCGGTTTTTGCCCCACCGCTCAAGGTAATTGCCACCCGATCTTACGGCGCCGAAGTGGTGCTTACCGGCGACACTTTTGACGATGCCTTTAACGCCGCGCTGGAATTTCAGCAGAAAACGGGGGCCACGTTTGTGCATCCGTTTAATGATCCTCATATTATTGCCGGTCAGGGAACGGTTGGCCTTGAAATCTTTGAGCAGCTGCGTGAAGTAGATGATGTACTGGTTCCCATCGGTGGTGGCGGGCTGATTGCGGGAATCGCCATTGCCCTGAAGCAGCTTAACCCGGGCATCCGTATTATCGGTGTTGAGGCCGACGGCGCGCAGTCGATGAAAGTCTCCATAGAAAAGGGTGAACCTACCGCCCTTACTTCCGTTAATACCATTGCCGACGGCATCGCGGTAAAATCGCCGGGCAACCTCACTTTTGAAGCGGCCAGCAAGCTGGTGGACGAATTTGTGGTGGTCAACGATGCTGAAATGGCCCGTACCGCCTACCTCCTGCTGCAGCGCGCAAAAATTCTCACCGAACCTTCGGGGGTTGCCGCGATGGCTGCCATCCTTTATCAGAAAACCAATATAAAAGGACGAAAAGTCGTACCCGTCATCAGCGGAGGCAACATCAATATGAGCATCCTGGAGCAGATCCTTGACAAAGGGGTTATGGACGAAGGGCTGAGGGCGCGCATTCAGGTGCTGATCCCCGACCAGGCCGGAATGCTGAAATCCATCATTTCCATTCTTGAAAAAATGAAGGCAAGCATTCACGACATTGAACATGAACGTTCTACAACCAGTGTGCCTGTCGGATATGTGCAGGTAACCATTACCTTCAACCTTCAGGATACCACTCAGTTGCCTACCCTGCTGACGGAACTTGACAAAAAAGGAATGCAGTATCAGGTGCTCCGGTAAATTGTAACAAAGCCGGCTTACCTCTGTTAAAAGGATTTTACCACTTATAAACCAGATACACTCCCAAACTCACCGTCAGCCTGCCGGGCTTAAAGAAAATATGAAAAAAATCGGCTTACTTTCAGATACGCATGGTTATTTGCCTGGCAAAGCACATTCATTTCTGGCTGATTGTGATGAAATATGGCATGCCGGTGACATTGGAGACCTGGAGACGGCCAAAGCGCTGGCCTCCCTGAAACCCTTAAGGGCTGTTTACGGCAACATCGACGGAACCGGCATCCGTTCGTTCTATCCGCTTTATCAGGAATTTACCTGTGAAAAAGTGAAGGTGCTGATCATCCACATCGGCGGATACCCGGGAAAATATTCAAGAGAAGCGCGGGAACTGATCGACCGCATAAAACCAAAATTATTCATCTCGGGCCACTCCCACATCCTGAAGGTGATGAATGATCATAAAAACGGATTGCTCCACATCAATCCGGGAGCGGCTGGAAAATCAGGATTTCATCAAATTTCTACCATCGTGCGGTTTATCATCGATGATGAAAATATCCGCGATCTGGAAATCCTGGAAATACCGAAATAATTATTTAACGGAGACGGTCAGCAGCGCGCACAAGGGCCTCATCTTTACGTATCCCCCTGAATGCCAGCACATACATCACCAGGCTGACCAGCATAAGATATATGGCCGGATGATTGAAGTCGGCTTCAATGCCGGTAGCTTTGGTGATGGCAGTTCCTAGTTGAAAGAACACCAGTGCGATGGCAACCAGCAACAGGCCTACGAGAAATCTGACAAGTTTAAGTTGCGATTTGCGGTTTTTGTATAGGAAAATGCACAATACTGACATCACTACCACAGCGATCACAACAATCTGAAGTCCGATGAGGATTTTGTCTGAAATTCCCAGCTGCGGACTTGAACTGTCGATGATGCCTTTCATGTATATTTCAAGGTATATCTGATTATTATCAATAAAGCTGAGCAGTGGGAGAAAAAAAGCAACAGAAAGTGCAATCGCCCCAAGGGCCAGGTAAAGGGTCTGGATTCGCTGGATCATGACTGATTATGTTTTTTGCAAAGATAAAACTGTATGGCTTATGTAAAGCATGAATATGCAATTATACGCTGTTGAAAATCGCTTAACTTTGCAACGGTTTTAGATGTTGATAACTACTGGTCCATCTGCACACTGAAGATCAGGATCAGTTTCCGAAAACCATTAAAATGCCTGTATTGACAAAAGCACTCGCCCCGGAAGCATGATAAAACCGGCTGTTTCAGTTAAAATCGCCCTGATTGCCGTTGCCCTGTTGTACCTTTACAGCCTCTGGCACCGTGAGCCCGATGTGGATGATGCATGGATAGGTGAACATGCATACTGGCTCGTTGAAAAAGGGTATGTGAAGTCCGAGCTGATGCATGGAATAACCAATCAGCATGTCAGGAACATTGTCCATCATAAGCTTTTCACCCTGAACGGTGCACTTTTCATCGTACTTTTTGGCTTCTCGCTCTGGACACTCAAGTCTGTCAGCCTGATGTGGCTGATGATCTTTTCAATTATATTTTTCATCACCATCCGGCGGAAAGAAGGTTCTCCTGCAGCCTGGTTCGCGATGTTGCTGATGGCTGTCAATGCTTTTATTTTTCAGTATTCGTTCGTTTACCGGCCTGAAATCATGGTAATGACGCTGGGCTTCATCTCATGGCTTTTCCTCGATCAGTATCTTCAAAACAAAAAAATTTATACCCTGATCTTCAGTGGAATTTTTGCCGGACTTGCCGCGTCCGCCCACCTGAACGGATTGATTTTTATTATGGCCGGCGGACTACTCTTATTGTGGAACAGGAAGCTGCTTCCGGCAATTATTTTCGGGCTGTCTGTTCTACCTTCACTTATGATTTACTTTTTTGATTTCACCCGTGAATACGGATTTTCTTACTGGCTCTATCAGTTAAACGACGCTCCGGCGCTGCATAAATCTTCGATCCTGCCGCATTCGCTCTCTTTCTTCGGAAAAATTTTCAGGGAGCATATGCGCTTTTTCCACAGCCCGGCGGAAATCAGTCAAAGCCTGTTGCTGTTGTTCTGCCTCATATTGGGCTACCCCTTCCTGAAGCAAAAGAAGGCTTTGCTGCGTTATTTCCTGTTGCTGGTAATTTCCCTTTCGCTGGTGGCGGTGCATACCACTTCAAAGTATATGCTGATGTATATGCCATTTATACTCTATATCATCACAATTACCTTCGTTCATATTTATAACGGACGAAAAACGGAACAGAAACTGCTGAGGGGCATTCAGGTAAAAAAAGCCTGGCCATGGGCGGTCGCTTTACTGTTCATCTATTTTTCCATCGGTATGATCCGGAATATTCAGATCAGCACCAGGAAATTCGATCCCGGAAAACATGCTGAACTTTCAAATAAATACATAGGTGCCCGGCAAGACACCGTTCGCGTGATTGCGCCCATGGACTTCATCTTCAACGAAATAGAACATTTCGGGAGGATTCAGGGAGACCTGAGTTTCGCAGATATGCAGAAAGCAGGGCACGACCTGCATGGCAAGTCATTTCTGAAGATGGCCGACAGCCTGGGAATACACTACCTTTTGCTGAGCGATCATTACCTTGAAAAATTCGGGCTGGACGGGTTTACCGTCGCTGACTTCCGGAGCGCGGGATTTACCATAGCCGGAAAAGAAGAGAACCTGCAGATTATAAAAAATGAAGAACCTTAAAGAATCCGGTCTGAGCCCGGTCAGGAATATCATCTGGGATTTTAACGGAACACTGCTGAATGATCTGGAAATCTGCATTGACTCCATCAATACCCTGCTGGAGCGCCGCAGCCTGAGCCGGCTTGACAGGAAACGTTATCTTGAAATTTTTACATTTCCCGTCAGGGACTATTACAGCATTGCCGGTTTTAATTTCGAAAAAGAATCTTTTGAAACCGTTGCCGTTGAGTTTATGGACCTGTACCTTGACAAAGTATCCGGATCCCCGTTGCATCAGGGTGTTAAGGAAGTGCTGATGCATTTTACCGGAAAGGGATTCAGACAGATCATCCTGTCGGCTATGGAACAGGAGGAGTTGACGAAACTGGTCCGGAAGAACGGCATCGCACCATTTTTTGAGCGGGTTTTCGGCATCAGCGATCATCTTGGGGGTGGAAAGCTGGGTCTGGCCGGCAGGGCTATTACCGATACAGGGTTTATTCCGGAACAGAGTTGCCTGATCGGCGACACCCTTCATGACGCCGAAGTAGCCGAAAAGCTTGGAATTGCATGCATACTCATCGCCGACGGACACCAGTCGGAAAACCGACTGCGTGCCTCCGGGCATCCTGTGCTGCAATCGGTTGCAGAACTTCCCGCCCTGCTTGCCGGCTGACCATCCGGATGCAATATGCTCCCCGCTTTTCCGTCAGGCCTGATATTGCCAGCAACCCTTCTATTTTTGTACCTTTGAGCCTTTCTTGCCAATGTATGAATCCTGATAAGCATCTTCACATTCTTTACCTCCCCCGCTGGTATCCCAGCAAACAGGATCCTATGTTTGGCCTGTTTGTTAAGAAACATGCATTGGCTGCCGTCAAAGCCGGGTACCGGGTGAGTGTGGCCTTTGCCGTGCCGGCGTCAAAGCTCCCCGGCGGAAGAAAATACAGCATATCTGTGAAGCAGGATGGTGCATTTACAGAAACTATTGCAGAATACCTTAATGCCGGAGGCCCGGTAAGCCAGTGGCGGCAGGCTGTTGCCTGGAGTAAAGCGATACAATCAAGTGTGCGGCAATCCGGCCGGCCTGAACTGATTCATGCGCATATCCTCACCAGAACGGCCGTAATTGCGGCCCTGTTGTCATTTCTCTGGCGGATTCCGTATCTGATCACCGAACATTGGTCCCGATATTATCCTGAAAATCTGCAATATAAAGGCTGGCTAAGAAAAACGGTGACCCGTATGCTGATAAAAAGAGCCGGCAGTGTATCTGTGGTCTCAGAACGTCTGGCGACAGCCATGCACAGGCAGGGACTCCGGTTTAATCCGGAATTGCTGCCCAACGTGGTCGATACAACCCTGTTTCAACCCGTAACCGGGATCATTGATCCCAAAAAGATCATCAGTGTAACCTGTTTTGAGGAAAGATCAAAAAACCTCAAAATGCTGATTGATGCTTTTGCGCTGATCCTGAAAGAAATGCCAGATGCCCGGCTGGTGCTTGTGGGTGAAGGCGCCGACCTTGAGGAAACCAGGACATACATCAACGGCAAAAACTTTCAACCCGGCGCCGTCCGTTTCACGGGCATGCTGCAGGACGAGGCGCTTGCCACTGAAATCCGCACCTCGGCATGCCTGGCTTTAAGCAGCAATTACGAAACATTCGGCATTGTAGCCTTTGAGGCAATGGCCTGCGGAATTCCTGTCGTTGCTACGGATGTTGCCGATCTCAAAACATTCATAGGCAATGATTTCGGAAAGATCGTCAGCCCGGGCGACATACAAGGATTTGCCGCTGCTTTGCTGGAATTACTCAACCACCCGGAGCAATATAACCGCAAAAAAATGACAGTGGCAGTCATGCAGAAATTCGGAGAAAAGGCGATATCGGATAAGTTGGACATGTTGTATCAAAGTGTGTTGAACAAAAGAAGGCATGGCGGAGAACAACGATAACAGACGGCTGAGGTTTGCCGTAATGTGCAATTCCACAGAGCTCCAGCAATGGCAAAAGCAATCGCTCGATGCCCTGCTGTCGTCGGGTTGCGCCGAACCGGCACTGCTGATCATGCCCGCCGGTAACAATGCTAAACCGGGAAAAAAGTTCTGGCAAAGAATTATTGCCTACCCCTGGAATAAAATCATCTTCAGAAAATATTATCAATATTTCTTTCGTCCCCTTGCCTTCCGGAAGACCATCGCAGAGTTCGGAAACGATGAAATACCTGTTATCCGCTGCACTACCACACTGAAAAAAAAGTACAGTGAATATTTCAGTCCTGAGGATATTGAAGCCATCAGATCATACCGGCCGGATTTCATCCTGAAATTCGGATTTGGCATAATCCGCGGGGAGATATTGAATTGTGCACCATACGGAGTATGGTCATTCCATCACGGGGACGAGCAAAAATACAGGGGGGTACCTCCGGCTTTCCGTGAAATCTTGCACAATGACAGAGTTACCGCATCCATACTGCAACGGCTCACTGAAAAGCTCGACGGGGGCGTAATCCTGCGTAAGGGCTTTTTCCCCACCATTTATCATTCATGGCGCGCGAACCTCGATCAGGCGATTGCGCTTTCGCTCAACTGGCCGGCGGATGTATGCCGCGAAATTATCGCCCAGCACACATTCCCGGCCGGCGGTGAATCGACCAGCACCACGGCACCCGTTTACAAGGAGCCTGAAAACACTACGATGTTGCAATTTATTGCAAAACAGTTTGTTAACAAGATAAAATTTCATTTTCTGGAACTTTTTCAGGCAGAGCAATGGTCGACCGGTATCATCAGGGCGCGTACCGCTGAAGTGGCAGGCAATATTGATTACTCCCCCGATCCTGAAATGGTGTCATGGCTCCATTCCGGAAGCAATGACCGCTATTTTGCGGATGGATTTGCGCTCAGGACCCGGCACCGGATATTGCTGTTGTTTGAAGATTACTCTTACCGGCAGCGCAAAGGCAGGATTTCAGCTGCATGGTACAACGAACGGGACCATGATTTCAGCGACATAACCTGTGCCCTTGAAGAACCCTGGCATTTGTCGTATCCTTTCATTTTTAAGGAAAAGGATGATTTCTATTGCATCCCTGAGTCAAAGGACCACGGGTCGGTAGAGTTGTACCGGCTCGATACCGATAGCATGAAGCTTACCTTCGTCCGAACGCTGCTCCCGGGGGTCGCAGCTGCAGATCCGACGCTGGTTTTTCATCAGAACCGCTGGTTTCTGTTTTTCACACCTGCCCATGCTACCAATGTAGAATTGCACATCTGGCATTCTCCGGACCTGGACCAACCTTTTGAACCACATGAACTGAATCCCGTGAAGGCCGATATCCGGAATGCCCGGCCGGCCGGTTCACTTTTCAGGCTTGATGATAAACTTTACCGGCCGGCGCAGGACTGCTCCCAGACCTATGGCGGAAAGGTGGTGATCAACGAAATCAAAATCCTGTCAGAAGAAGCTTTTCTGGAAATGCCTGTGAGTACGCTGGAACCTCCCCACGGCTACAAGGGCATTCATAACCTTTCATTTGCCGGTGACTACATGTACTTTGACTGCAAGAAATTCGTTTTTTCTCCGGCTTCATTTCTTTACCAGGCAGGCAGGCGTTTCAGATCAAAGAAGCATACTTCAACGGGCATAAAACAGTTATGATCAGAAAGATACTTTCAACTACCGCGGCCCGCTTGCTGATCGCATTTGCCAACCTGGGCATTGTGTGGCTGGCTGCCCGCACCCTGGGGGCTGAGGGGATGGGCACCATCTCGCTGTTCATCCTGGGCATCAGCATCATACAGATGATCAGCGCCATGGTCGGCGGAAGTGCGCTGGTTTACCTCGTACCCCGATACCCAGTGGTTCAGCTGCTGCTACCTTCCTGGATCTGGGCTGTTTTCGTTTCATTGTCCGGAAGTTATCTGCTCTTTCTATTTGGTCTTATCCCCGGCGAACTGGCTTCTGCCCTTGCCGCAGTATCATTGCTTCAGGCGTTGTTCTCAATTAACCAGAATATACAACTGGGGCAGGAAAAAGTACTGCAGTATAATTTCGCAGCTGTATTTCAAACACTTACAGTACTAGTAACCCTGGCCATCCTTTTCAGGGTTTTCGGACAGCGGACAATTCAATCATACATAACCGCGCTGTTTGTTTCCTATATTTTTGGAATTTTGCTGAGCTTCAGTGGGCTCTCACGCAGAAGAGAAAAAGTGAAGCGCTGGAATCCGGAACTGTTCAGGGAAATATTCCGGTTCGGAGGGTATCTGCAGGCCGCCAGTTTTATGCAGTTGTTCAACTACCGCCTGAGTTACTATATCATCGAGAAGTATTTTGACCGCGCCACGCTAGGCGTTTTCTCCATTGGTGTGCAGATTTCCGAAAGTGTATGGATTATTTCAAAAAGCATCGCGCTGGTGCAGTACGCGCGCATTTCAAACTCGAAAGACAGCCTGTACACCCGGAACCTGACACTTGGTTTTATAAAATTTACCGCGCTCTTTACCACACTGATCACCGGTATTCTCCTGCTGTTACCTTCTGATTTCTTCGTGCTGGTCTTCCAAAGCGACTTCAGCAATGTAAACAAGGTGATTCTGAGTCTTGCAGCGGGCATCATCGCCGTGGCCGTTTCGCTTATGTTCAGCCACTATTTTTCCGGCAGCGGCAAGCCCTGGCATAATACCATATCCTCCGGAATCGGGCTGGTTTTCACCATCATGCTCGGATTTACACTGATTCCCGCAATGGGTATCGCCGGGGCCGGAATCACGGCTTCTGTTTCTTATATAGCCGGAATGACCTATCAGCTGTTAATTTTCAGAAAAGTTGCTGATTGCCGGTGGTCTGACTTCCTGATCAAAAAAGAAGATATTGTGCAGGTAGCAGGCATTTTAAGAGGGAAAGCCTGAAAGACCGCTTACAGGATAAGCAACTCCGGACAAGCATCGTTTGTCATTCAATGATGTTTCAGTTATAAAATCCTGTTAAATTCACTAAATTTGCTCCATGGTAAGGCAAAAGCTGATCTATTCACTGCTTATAACAGGTATGTTCCTGCTGGCGCTTCGGGCTCCGGCGCAGGAAAGCGGTCCGGACCTCCTGGCAGACCATTGCGCTTCCCCCGCCGAAGTGGAGTTATACAATCTGATCACCGCTTTCCGGAAAATAAATAACCTCCCACCCGTTCCGTTCAGCAAATCACTGTCATACGTCGCCCGTGTCCACATGATGGATATTACTGATAACCGTCCCGATTTTGGTGGCTGTAACCCGCACAGCTGGTCAGATAAGGGCCAATGGAAACCATGCTGCTATGCCCGCGACGAGAAACGCATCACTTGTATGACAGAGAAGCCGAAAGAGCTTACCATGTATAAAGCAAAGGCCTGGGAAATCGTATATGAAGGCGGGGAGCCTGCCAGGGCCGAAGATGCTTTCAACCTCTGGAAAAACATTTCATTGACCCGCGATTACCTGATTAACGGCGGCAAATGGACCAAACCCTGGAAAGCCATCGGCATCGGCATTTATGGTGATTACGCGGCCGTCTGGTTTGGCGAAGGTGACGACCCTGAGAAGATATACACAGCCTGCGGGTCTGACTCAGCATTTACCCTTCCGGGAGACCCGGAAATCACCCGGGGACAATTAACGGAGAATCCATCCGCTGCATCACCGGTGTTTTCAATAATTACCGGATCGCTCAACACCCTGGAAAAAGCAAACAGGGAAGTGGCACGTCTGCGTGGTTTGGGTTATCCCAAAGCAAGACTGATCCCCGCCGGAAACAATTACAGAATCTCCGTCGCAGATTACCCCACCGAAACCGAAGCACAGCGACACCTCAGAGAGATACAGGCCGGTTTCCCGGATGCCTGGGTACTGAAACCGGACGCACCATAGAAGATTCACAAAGAACTGAGCAACCGGAAATTTCCCGGGGCCCCTGTCATTTCACCTGAAGAATCCCCATCACCAGTTATTCCATCAGGACTGCTCCTGTGCCGGAATCAGAAAAAAAATGCTTTGATTCTCCGGATAGCAGTTGATAAAGTGTTCATTGAACAGACTGTAAATCAACTATTGGCATAAAACAGTCAAAGATTTCAACATCCCGGTTAAGATTTCAACACCCCCGAACAAATCCGGTTGTTTGCGTTATCTTTGCAGGCTATGGAAGAACTCGAAATTACACAGAGCAATCCGGGCGCCTACTCGGATGATGCTGTTGTTACACTTGACTGGAAAGAACACATTCGCCTGAGGCCTGGCATGTACATTGGCAAGCTCGGAGACGGCTCCTCCCAGGATGATGGTATTTACGTCCTCATCAAGGAGATTATAGATAATGCGATTGATGAATTTGTCATGGGCAATGGCCGCACCATCGAAGTGGCCATAAAAGAGCAGCGGGTTACAATAAGGGATTACGGGCGTGGCATTCCCCTCGGAAAAGTAATCGATTGCGTATCCAAGATCAATACCGGTGCCAAATACGACTCCAAAGTATTTAAAAAGGCTGTCGGCCTCAACGGTGTCGGATCAAAGGCGGTAAACGCCTTATCCAGCAGTTTTTCCGCGCAGAGCATCCGCGAGGGCAAAACCAAGATCGTTGAATTCGGGCGGGGTGAAATCATCAGCGACCTGCCCGAAGAGCCCAGCAATCTCCGCAGCGGAACCATCATCAGTTTTGTTCCTGACGAGAAAGTATTCGGGCATTACCACTTTATCTCAGAATATATCGAGCAAATGCTCTGGAACTATGTATTCCTGAACAACGGCCTGACGATCTGGTACAATGGAACCAGAATGCAGGCGAAAAACGGCCTGCTTGATCTTCTGCAACGCAACATCAACGGCAATCCTCTGGTTTATCCGATCATCCAGATCAAGGACGAGGATTTTGAATGCGCTTTTACCCACAGCGGAAGGCAATACGGTGAGGAATATTACTCTTTTGTCAACGGACAGCATACCACTCAGGGTGGTACCCATCAGGCTGCTTTCCGTGAAGCGCTGGTAAAAACAATCAGGGATTTTTACAAGAAGGATTTCGAGCCCAGCGATATCAGGCAATGCATGGTCGCTGCCATCAGTATAAAAGTACAGGAGCCGGTTTTCGAATCGCAGACTAAAACCAAGCTGGGGTCTCAGCTGATGGAGCCTGACGGCCAGAGCATCCGCAACTACATCGGTGATATCCTGAAAAAGCAGCTTGATAACTACCTGCATATGAACAGTGACGTTGCAGAAGCGTTACTGCGCAGGATCATGCAAAGTGAAAAAGAAAGAAAGGATTTTGCCAACATTAAGAAACTGGCCAAAGAAAGTGTTAAAAAGGTAAGCCTGCACAACAAAAAACTGCGCGATTGCCGTATTCATTACAACAGCAACGACAACCGCAGGCTCGAAACAACGCTTTTCATCACCGAGGGCGACTCTGCCAGCGGCTCTATCACCAAATCGCGCGATGTGAACACACAGGCGGTCTTCAGTCTGAAAGGAAAACCGTTAAACTGTTACGGCCTCACCAAACGCGTGGTTTACGAAAACGATGAATTCAACCTCCTGCAATCTGCCCTGAATATTGAAGAAGGCGTTGAAAATCTGAGGTATAACTACATCGTTATTGCCACTGATGCCGATGTCGACGGTATGCATATTCGGTTGCTGATGCTGACTTTCTTCCTTCAGTTTTATCCGGATGTGGTAAAGTCAGGCCACCTGTATATTCTGCAGACACCGCTTTTCAGGGTCAGGAACAAAAAGAAAACGATTTACTGTTACACTGACGAGGAGCGCGTATCCGCCATTGCCGAGCTGGGGCCCAACCCTGAAATTACCCGTTTTAAAGGACTCGGGGAGATTTCGCCCGAAGAATTTAAAAACTTCATTGGTCCCAATATGCGGCTGGACCCCATCATTCTTCGCAAATTATCGGAAATCCCTGAATTGCTGAGTTTCTACATGGGGCGTAATACGCCTGACCGACAGGTGTTTATCATGGACAACCTTCGCATGGAAGAAGACCTGGTAAATGCGGAAGCCTGACCGCTTCAGCTGATTTTCTTAAAGGCTTTTCCCAGCATTTCAATCATATCGCCGGGCAGCATGGAAGGCTGCCCGTATTTTCCGGCAGCCAGATCTCCGGCTTTCCCATGCAGCCATACCCCGAGGATACAGGCGTCACGGGCAGAATAGCCCGATGCACGCAAGCCCAGGATTATGCCTGTAAGCACATCTCCGCTGCCTCCCGTGGCCATTCCCGGGTTGCCGGTGGGGTTATAGAAGAGATCGCCTTCGGGCGTGGCCGTTGCAGTGTAAGCCCCCTTCAGCACTATGTAGAGCCGGTAACGGACAGCAAATGCGCGCAACAATTCAAGCCGGTCGAAATGATTTCCGGTAGGTTCGGTCAAACGTTCAAACTCCTTCGGGTGTGGCGTCAGGATACTGCCCGGAGGCAGAAAAGAAAGCCAGGTTTTATTCTCACCCAGGATATTCAGGGCATCGGCATCCAACACCAGGGGTACATGCGTTTGCTGTATCAGCAGTTTCAGGGCCGCGGCGCTCTGTTCGTCCATCCCCAGTCCGGGACCTATCCCAATGGCATTGTATGCATCCAGCACCGGCAGGGCCGAAAAGCAACTGTCGTCAGGGTCGATGCTGACCATGGCTTCATGTACTGATCCCTGAATGGTTTGAAATCCATCGGCAGGTGTATGCACAGTAAGCAAACCCACACCTGAACGGAGACATGCCCTGGCAGCCATCACCGCGGCTCCGGATTTTCCGGTGCTTCCGGCTATCAGCAACGCGTGACCAAAATGCCCCTTATGGGCAAACTTCGGCCGCACCTTGTAAAGACTCCTGCAATCGTCCGTTTCAATCAGGTAATTGTTGCATTCACATTGTTCGATAAATTCAGGATGCAGCCCGATACCAAGCACTTTCCAGTTACCGCAGAAACGTTCGTTTTCAGGTACCAGAAATGCCAGTTTCGGCATCTGAAATGTCAGCGTGAAGTCCGCCATGACTATTTCCGGATGCTTCAGATTTACCGCCTTATCGGCAAACAAGCCCGAAGGAATATCGATCGAAATCACCATTGCGCCGCTGTGGTTGATCTGATCGATGACGTCGGCCATCCATCCGGTCACCGGCCGGGTCAGGCCAGAGCCCAATATAGCATCCACGACCACATCGTCCTCATCAATTTCAATCAGCGGATCCGCTTCAAACACATCGGTGATCACCAGGCCCGGAAGATCGGCCAGCAGATTGAAATTCAATGCGAAATCGGCAGTCGGCTCCCCTGCATGACGCACAATAAACACATCGGTTGAATAACCGGCATTGTGCAGTAGTCGAGCAATCACCAGGCCATCTCCTCCATTGTTGCCCATGCCGCAAACCACCCTGACCCTTCTGGTGTCCGGCACCTTTTTTAAAATCCAGCGGAAACAGGCAGAGGCCGCCCTTTCCATCAATGCGGTTGAACTTACCGGCTCATGAGCAATGGTATAGGCATCCGCTTCCCTGATCTTCTCAACAGGCAGTATTTTCATGGCACACATAGCGGCTCCGTCTTTTATTTATTTACTGCATCTCAGATTCTGTTTCAGATTCCAGTTGTATTCAGATTGCCAAGGCTTACCGTTACCACCTTTTTCTGGGAATCGTCGTCATTGTTAACAAGGCTGAGGCATACCTGAAGGTGGAGATTGTAAATATTGATATCGGTTTCCTTGGCCTTTATCTTTCCGATTTTCAGAATATCGGAGTTAATAATCCCTTCGCGGCGGCTCGACTCCCTGCCAAAAATCTTATCGGATGAAGTTGCCAGCGGCAGCATGTTATAATTGCTGAACTCATGGATATGTGCAACATCATCGATGGTAAGTACCTGAAGGTTCTCGATGCCGTCGATATTTACCGTAAACCAACGGTGCACATGTTCGTCGATCAGGCACCGGTTCAGACTGTCACGTGAAAGGATCCGCGCATTGTTGATGATCGCCCTTCCATAATGGTTATCTTCAAAACGATAAACTTTATCATAGGTAATGGCATAGCGGGTACTTATTCCACCGATAATCTTGCGCAGGCGCGGGAAGAAATGGAAAGCATTGTATATCCTGAGCACAATCGCATAATTGCTGGCAAAGAGCAGTGAATGAAGCGGAGTGTCGAAAATCAGGAAGCCACCATCACCGGTACTGATATAGCTGTTCTCAATCTTTTCGCGCGTATATGACTGAAAAATAAACGGATGATTATCCAGACACAGGTCGATGGTGGTGCTCAGCATGGTTTTGAACAGGAAAGGAATCAGCATCTGCTCAAATTCCCCGTATGAACTGTATTGATAGATATCCAGCCCCAGCACTGATTTTCTCTTAATCTCATCCACATCAAGACACTGTTCCAGTTCCTCCCTGAGCTGGGATTCATCAGGTACTACGTTAGTTTTTTCAAAGATTACCCTTTTATCGTGTTTCAGTAAAATTTCGCGAATCGCGTTGTGATCAAGCAGTTTTATATGATTCTTCATGTTTTGTTGAGATTTCTTAAATAATCAGGCTTTTCAGTACATCTGCCAGCCACTGTTTTTCAGCAATACGGCAGCGTTCACCGATACCAAAGGCTTCCCCCCTGCTGATAATAGCGGTATAAATACCTTTCCGCCTCATTCCGTAAAGGGTTTTATAGCTGCCTTCAACAAATGAAACAGCCGAAATATCTTTTTTCTTTAGGACAACCGAAGCCGTTTGTTTTCCTGTTTTCTTCCTGATGATTACTTTTTCAGGGGAGATTTCAACCGACTGTGAGGAAAACAGTTCCCTGGCCGAAATGCGCAGGGTAACCAGACCCAGAAGCCAGAATGGAACGGACAGCAGCGTCCAGACAATTCCATACTGAAGCAAAAGAGCCGCCCATAACAGGATCATCAGTAACCAGAATAAAATGACTGCAAAAATAAAAATCCCTCCCGGCGAGAATCCTTCTTTTGGGATAAATACCAGGTTGATGCCCGGAGCCGGGCAGGAAAGCTGTATGCGGCTTCCGGACGGAGCGGACGGCAGTTCTGTTTCCGTTGTTTTTACCATACAACCATTGACTAACCAGGGAAGCTAGAATTTATAGTAATAATAAGATGATCAAATGTACGGAAATATTGAAAGCAATCAGGGGCATTTCCGGTTCAAACTAATAACAATAACTTAACATTCAGATTACCTAAACTTTATATCATGAAGATACTTTTGTCAACAAATGTAAAGTTCTGATGGATAAACCAGAAGCGAAAATATTGCTTGTTGATGATGAAACGGATATTCTTGAGTTTCTGAGCTATAACCTGCGCAAGGAAGGTTTTGAAGTTTATTGTGCGCGCAACGGCTTTGAGGCCGTTGAAACGGCCCGGCGGGTAACGCCCGATCTGATTATTCTGGATATCATGATGCCGGGCGCCGATGGCTATGAAACCTGTCGTGAAATCAGGGCAACGCCGGGCCTCAGTGAAACCATAATCGCTTTCCTTTCGGCCCGGGGGGAAGATATGTCACAGGTAGAGGGCTTCGAGGCCGGCGGAGACGATTACATCAGGAAGCCGGTGAGGCCCAGGGTGCTTATCAGCCGGATAAGGGCATTGTTGCGAAGGTTGCCCGAAAAGGCAAAAGACGATTCGAAACTTATTCTTGAAGACCTGATTATTGACAAGGAAAGATATGTGGTAATCCGCAACGGCGTTGAAACAGAGCTTTCGAAAAAAGAATTTGAATTGCTGCTGTTACTCACTTCGCGACCCAATAAAGTATTTACCCGTGATGAAATTTTTGCCGGCGTCTGGGGGCCGGATGTGATAGTGGGTGAACGCACCATTGACGTTCACATCCGCAAGATCAGGGAAAAGATCGGGACAGGGAGCATTAAAACCATCAAGGGAGTGGGATATTATTTCTCCTGAGTCTGATCTTTCGGCCAGATTTCCCACGCCAGATCAGCCTGACGTTTCAGCATCCCTAGGCCATTGATCGCCCTTGCCCCTTTTGCCTGACCCATCTGCATAAAACGGGTCTCCTCAGGATTATATATCAGGTCAAAGAGCAGGTGCTTACGGGTGATGTAATCCCACGGTAATGGCGGCATAGTATCAACTTCAGGATACATGCCGGCCGGGGTGGCATTTACAATCAGTTCTACAGATGCCATAATATCAGGGGTAAGCTTATCATAGCTTAACACGTTGGGCAGCTTTCCGCTCCGGCTTACCATGCTGAACGTCCACCCTTCGTTTTTCAGCACATGGGCCACGGCCATCGCTGCGCCACCGGTACCAAGAATTAACGCCCTTTTTGATTCCCTGAAAGCAAATCGGCCCAGTTCGGCGCCGAATGCCGGTGCATCGGTATTGAATCCGGTCAATCGGATGTCCTGGCCCTGTCGCTCAATCCGGATCGTATTCACAGCGCCGATGGCCTCCGCTTCAGGAGAAAGATCAGAAAGAAAGGGGATCACGGATTTTTTGTAGGGAATCGTAACATTCAATCCGTAAAGCTGTTGCTCAGTCCTTACCAACACGGGCAAATCATTGATCCTGGCAAGTTCAAACAGTTTATAATCCGCATGGATTCCACCGGCGGCGAACTTCCGGATAAAGTATTCCCGGGACCAGGAATGTTTCAATGTCTGTCCGATGAGTCCGTATATGCGCACAAGGATGATTTACTGTTTAGCGGCAGCATACTTCTCAATAATCCAGATGCTGGCAATACCTGCAATGATAAAAGCAACAGCGGTAAAGAAAGAAGTATCCAATGATGGTGGCAGCGAAATCAGATAACGTTCAACTACAGGTTCACCTTTCTTAATGAGGATTTCACCGGCAGCATCAAGCATATAAATCGTTTTCTTCCAGGGCCAGATGATCCCCAGCGATCCCAGAATAAATCCGGTAAGCAACGCGATGGTCTGGTCCCTGAATTTTTTGAATATCCAGGACAGAAAATAGGAAAAACCAAGTAATCCGAAGGCTGCGCCAATCACAACCGGAAGGAGGATATCTAAACGCAGGTTATTGATGGCATCGATAAAAACCAGTTGATAATTTCCCATTAAAATCAGGATAAAAGAGCCTGAAATACCGGGCAGTATCATGCTGCAAACCGCTGCCACGCCGCAGATAATCAGGTAAACAAAACTGCTGTTCTCGGTAGCCGGATTCATAAAGGTAAGGGAGATGGCAAAAGCCGCGCCGGCAATAAACGAAATAACAGCAGCCGGAGACCATCTGGTAACCGTTTTTCCGACGAAATAAACCGAAGCCAGAATAAGGCCAAAGAAGTAGGACCAGATGTAAACCGGGTAATTTTTAAAGAGAAATTCAAATATCCTGGCCAGACTCAGGATAGCGAATCCCACGCCTGCAAACAACACCAAAAGGAATACCAGGTCGGTATGCTTTGCGAATTCACTGAACCTGCCATTCAGCAGCAGGCGCAAGGCTTTCAGGTTAAATGACTTGATGGCATTGATCAGTCGTTCAAAAATTCCGGTTATCAGGGCGATGGTTCCCCCTGAAACGCCGGGGATAATGTTGGCCGTTCCCATGGCCACACCTTTAAGAAACAGGTTCAGGTGTTCTCTCATACTTTCAGTAACGTGGTTTATGCTGGATTTTCAAAGGAAGGCGGAATTTCAAAGCAGACGATAAGAGGCAATAATTTCAATAACTGAAGGATCGTCTTTCAGATAAGATGCGAATTCAAAAAGCTCATCCAGTCCGTCGTTGCCCTTTGAAAGCGCGGTGTGCAGGGCCGACATTGCCTCTTTGGGCTTACCTGTATTGTAGAGGTATGCAACCTTACGGTAATAAATCGCAATATTTTCAGGCTGATGCGTAAGTCCTGTTTCCAGAATATCCAGTGCATGATCATATTCATCCAGTTCGGCGAACATGGCTGAAAAATCGAGCCAGATACCTGAATCCATCGGATTGATCTGGGCTGACCTGGTAAATGAAACCGCGGCTTCGTTATAAAACCCCGCATGTTGCTGAGTAACAGCAAGGGTTGCCAGGTATTCCGCATTATCAGGATCCATTTCAAGGCCTCTGCGGATGTACCTTAAGGCCGCTTTGAGGTTGCCTTTCTCTTCGTAACACACTCCCATCCCGATCCAGGCATCGGCAATATTCTCATCCATTTCCACAGCCTTCCTGAAGTTCACAATAGCCTCATCATAGGCTTCCAGTTTCTCAAAACACTCACCTATATAGTAGTAGGTCAGTCCTTCGGGAGGCTCGTGCTCAAAGGTATCGTGATAGGCTTCTATCGCCTGGCGGTATAACTGCATCCCGGCCAGGGAATTGGCCCTGTTGAAATGCGCAGATGAAAAAGCAGGATCAATGGCAATGGCGAACTCAAATGATTCTATCGCTTTTTCATAAAGTTCGAGGGTATTGAAAGCCACTCCAAGATTGAACCAGGCAAACTTTGAATACGGGTAACGGTTAAGATAATCGGTGAAATATTCCACACTTTCCTCATTCTGACCGGTGATCTCATAACAGAAAGCCAATTCAAAAATGATGGCTTCATTATCAGGCTCAATTTCCAGCACCTTTTTCAGGTATTCAATGGCTTTGTCATAATTCCCCAGGTTTTCATACTCGTAGGCAATGTTGGAATAGATATTTCCCAGGTCCTCTTCATCGTCGGTAATGGCTTTGTTGTATTCGCGTATGGCATCATCGTAACGCTTCAACTGGCTGTAAATAGCTCCTTTGGTGATATAAATCTCACTATTTGTTGGGTCGATGTCCTCAACCTTCGATAGTACCCTGAGGGCCTTTTCTGCCTTGTTGGATGATACCAGCAACTGTGCCTGCCTTATCTGAAACCCGGTGTAGCCAGGGTATTGCTCCATGGAATGACTGATGGCCAGCCCACACTTCTTCAGTTCACCAAGTGCCAGATAGTGGTCAATCAGATCCTCATATTCTTCTATATCAAAAAAGTAACGCCCTCCCTCCCTGAGCATGTTTTCAAAACGTTCAGTCAGGTAGGAAATGGAGTCTTCTTCTTCGCGGTGATCAAAAAAATCATTCATCATTTTACTCAATTACTGCTGGTGCAATAATCCTCTGCAAAGGTATGCATTTTTATGTTCCGGGGGCAGGATATAAAAGTTATGACATTCAATCTGCAACAGCCGGATTCGAACGTAATATTACGTTAATTTATTTCATTTCGCCAGTGGTTTACGACTAAGTTATGGACAGGCTATTGTTGAAAAGTATGATCTGCGCGAAAGAAATGCAGGCTATTTCGGGCTTGTTGATTCAACAATAATCCGATATAGTGTTTTCCATGATTTTAAACTACTTTTGCATTCTAAGCCAGTAATATTAAGATGACATTAATAAAGAGTATTTCAGGGATCAGGGGAACTATAGGAGGCAGACCCGGTGAAGGACTCAGTCCTGTGGATATTGTAAAATTTACCGCTGCCTATGGCAGTATGCTTAAACCGGAGTCGCCGGAACGCATCTCTGTTGTGGTAGGCCGTGATGCAAGGGTATCGGGCAGTATGGTCAACAGCCTTGTTACAGCCACACTTACCGGTATGGGAATTGATGTTACCGACCTCGGACTTTCGACGACCCCTACCGTTGAAATGGCGGTGAAAGACCTGGGCGCCGCGGGGGGAATCATCCTGACAGCCAGTCACAACCCCTGGCAATGGAATGCACTGAAACTGCTCAACAGCGAAGGGGAATTTATCAGCGCCCGGGAAGGGGAACAACTGCTCAGCATTGCCGGATCGGGCGATTACACTTTTGCCGAAGTTGACAGACTTGGTGTAATAAAGTATGACGATACCCAGTTGAGAAAGCATATTGAGAAAATTATCAATCTGCCTTATGTGAATTCCTTTGCCATAAAAATGGCACACTTCAGGGTTGCGGTTGATGCGGTGAACTCAACCGGTGGCATTGCCATCCCCCTGCTTTTGAAATCTCTCGGCGTTGAGATCATCGATGAACTCTATTGTACTCCGGATGGTCGTTTTCCGCACAACCCCGAACCGCTTCCCGAAAATCTGAAGGAAATCTCGGAACTGGTTGTAAAAAACAAAGCGCATGTCGGATTTGTGGTCGATCCCGATGTGGACCGCCTGGCCATCATTTGCGAAGACGGCGGTATGTTTGGTGAAGAATATACCCTGGTAAGCGTTGCCGACTATGTGCTTTCACAAAAACCCGGGAATACCGTTTCAAACATGTCATCCACCAGGGCGCTGCGCGATATTACCGAAAAAGCCGGCGGAACCTATTATGCTTCCGCGGTGGGCGAAGTGAATGTGGTTGCCCGGATGAAAGAAGTGGGGGCGGTTATAGGCGGCGAAGGAAACGGCGGTGTGATTCTTCCCGAACTTCATTACGGCCGCGATGCACTTGCCGGGATTGCCCTGTTTCTTACCCACCTGGCCCAGTCAGGCAAACGCTGCTCAGGATTGAGGAATACCTATCCCGACTACTTCATGTCGAAAAATAAGATTCAGCTTTCCCCTGAAATGGATGTGGATAATATCCTCAGCAAAATAGCCGGCAAATACAAAAAACACCCCATCAATACCGAGGACGGAGTAAAAATAGAATTCGGAAGCCAATGGGTGCACCTGAGGCGGTCAAACACCGAACCCATCATACGCATCTATTCCGAAAGCGATTCGGAAGTAAAGGCTGGGGTGCTTGCCCGCAAAATCATTGATGACATCAGGGAAATTATCAGGGAGTAACTACCGGATGAGTGAAGGATAACAGCGAAATTATAAAAATTTATGGCTGAAATGCATTGTCAGCCAAAGATTTGCTAAATTGCCCGATATTTCACAAAAACCAGCCCATGGCAGGAAAACGGAAACGAAGGAAACCCATTAAATATAAACCTGTTGCCTTCAAACTTACCCAGCAACAGAAAAAACGTGTGGATGCCTTTTGCCGGAAAAACGGAACTACCCCGGTAAATATGTACAAAAAAGCCATCATGGCTTATCTGCTGAGTAATGGGTATGGAAACCTTAAACATAGCCACGAACCTGTGATCGGGCCAAATCAGATGAGCATTTTTGACATCGTGGAAGATATCGGTGCAATAAAACTTTAACCCATATTCACACCTCCGGATTGTATTGTATCTTCTGATAGTTTCGGATGCCCGCGTTATTTTTATTGAACATCAGTCTGCCGGAACCTCAATCAGCAGCAGCCTGGCGTCTTCCCGGGCCTCAACCGCTAATTGATCGGCACCCCACATTTCAAAGGAATCGCGCCGGCGCAGTTGCTCGCCCGCTGCATTAACCTCCCCCTCAATTACAAATACCATCAGGCCGTTGCCGGTAA
>ERZ795057.851-NODE-851-length-29561-cov-14.091439_pt1 | contig 29561 bp, 30 predicted proteins | sample MGYA00375141_ERZ795057 | MGnify/ENA primary metagenome ERZ795057 (study PRJEB30186, sample SAMN05720163) | activated sludge metagenome | isolation source: Anaerobic digester | place: Hong Kong | collected 2015-01-26 ...
TTTGCCGGAGACCTTCGGACACCGGACGGGTCATAACCCCTTGTCTTTACGTGCCCTGGCAAGGCCGTTAGGCCGGGACTGGAAAGATATTTCCGCTTCGATTAGTGACTGTTAAGAATAACCCGATAAATATGACCAAATGAACCTTGACAAAGAAAAGGTTGTTATTTATATGTAACCTCTAGTTTTTTGGTGCGGGAATAACTCAGTGGTAGAGTGTAACCTTGCCAAGGTTAAAGTCGCGGGTTCGAATCCCGTTTCCCGCTCCATCACTTCTCCTTTTTCCCCCTCTCATCCGTTTCGCCTTCAAGTGCACCTGATGAGTGACTGACACCGCCTGATGCCCAGCGTCTTTTTCTTAGTGCGGGAGCGGCTTGAACCGCGATTAAAGGGTTGCATGGACAGGAAAGACAAAAAAACAGGACATGAGCCTGTTACCCATGTCCTGTTCCGTTCACACCTTAAATTCGGGTTTCTTTATTTTTTCCCAGCGCCTGACGCCTAGAGCCTTATTTTTGGCTGTGGGAACGGGTTTACCCGCGATGCAGGTCAGACCGCACCCAATGGTGCTCACACAGAGGGGTTTATTCCTTAACCTTGCACCTCCGACCTTATACCTTACACCTGCTGTATATTACGGATACGCCCGGTAGATCATTCTCGGGAACGGGATGGTCTCGCGTACGTGTTTGAGCCCGCAGATCCATGCCAGGGTTCGCTCTATCCCGAGCCCGAAGCCGGAGTGGGGCACGCTGCCGTATTTTCTCAGGTCGAGGTACCACTCGTATCGTTCAGGTTCGAGACCATTGTCCTTGATGGCCTTGAGCAGAACGTCATAGTCGTCTTCCCTCTGGGAACCGCCGATGATCTCCCCGTATCCTTCAGGCGCTAAAAGATCGGCGCAGTACACGTATTTCGGATTGTCGGGGTGCTGTTTCATATAAAAGGCCTTGGTCTGCTTCGGATAGTTCTCGATAAAGACCGGTTTGTCGAACATCTGGGTGATGACTGTTTCATCGTCCGCTCCGAGATCTGCACCCCACTGGATATCGGACCCCTGCTTGCGCAGGATATCGAGGGCCTCATCGTAACTTATCCGGTGAAACGGCGTGACCACCTTTTTCAAGGGCTCGATGTCCCGTTCCAGAAACAGCAGTTCCTGTTCCTTTTCTGCCAGGGTGTTCTGCACGATGTACGATACGAAATCCTCCTGGAGTTCGAGGTTCATCTTGTGGTCGTAAAACGCCATCTCTCCCTCCACCATCCAGAATTCCGTGAGGTGCCGTCTGGTCTTGGATCGCTCCGCCCTGAACGTGGGACCCAGGCAGTATACCTTGCCGAGACCAGAGATGGCTGCTTCGAGGTAGAGCTGACCTGTTTGCGACAGATAGGTCTTTCCGAGATCGAAGTAGTCCACCCAGAAGAGGTTCGATGTATCTTCTCCGCATGTGGTGGTAAAAATAGGAGTATCGATGAGGGTGAATCCGTTTTCATAAAAATAGTTTCTCACCTGCCTGACCAGGCAGTCCCGCACACGCATGATGGCTGTCTGTCTCGAAGAACGCAGCCAGAGGTGACGGTTGCTCAGGAGGAAATCCGGGCCGTGCTCCTTCTTTCCTATGGGGAATTCTTCGGACTTCTGGACGATCTCGATCCCGTTTGCCTGCACTTCAAAACCGCCGGCAGCTCTGCTCTCCTCCACTACTTTCCCGTGCACGATTATGGACGATTCGAGGGGGATCTTCTTGATTTCGGGATAGATCTCCCCGAGGGTATCCCTCTCGGCGATCACCTGGCAGATTCCTGTCCCGTCTCTGAAGATGATGAAAGAAACCCTGCCGCTGGATCTCCTGTTCGATACCCAGCCTTTTATGGTGACGTCTTCACCAATATGATCCGGAAAATCTATGATTGAACATTCCTGCATAAATACTCCTAGCCTTGTTGATCTGTGTTCTCATAGCGTATTAGGCGTTTGTTATCAATAAGAAACAAAATTCCGGCACGCTTGATAATTGTGTAACTTAATGGTATTTCTATAGCATGGATTTTGGATATAAAATTTGGATTGAGAAAGACGGGAATAATGTATTCGGAATGGGAATCTATAACCTCTTGAATCTCGTTGAGGAAACCGGATCTCTGCACAAGGCCGCCCAGGATCTCAAGATGTCTTACCGCGCTGCTTGGGGCAAGGTCAGAGACTACGAGGATCGGCTTGGCGTGGAGTTGCTCGAGAAGGGACGGCACGGCAGAACAGGTGCTCACCTCACTCCAGAGGGCAAGCTCATGATCGACCATTTCAGACGTGTTATGGAAGAAATGGACAAGCTCGTCTCAACAGGGCCGCTTGCTGACCTTATTGGGAAGATAGACAAGCTGGAAGCCCATCACTAGACAGTGGTTGTATGTTCCTTAGTGTCTACCGAATAATTGCGACCTTTTTCTGCGCCGGTTATGCGCCAAAGGCACCCGGTACGGTGGGAACGATTGCAGCGTTGCCTCTGTTTTTCATCATGAAAAGAATGTCGCTGCCGAGGTATCTCTGTGCAACTGCAATCCTTGCACTGCTCGGGGTGTTCGTCTCTCATAAGATGGAGGAGCACTGGGGGAGCGATCCGTCCCGGGTGGTCATTGATGAGGTTGTGGGCCTTCTCATCACCCTGGTCTCCCGTCCAAAGGGATGGAAGGAGATTGCCATCGGGGTACTGCTGTTTCGAGCACTTGATATCATCAAGCCTCCGCCTGTGGGTTATGTTGACAGCCATGTCTCAGGAGGTGTGGGGATCATGGCAGACGATATGATCGCCGGCGGGATCAGTGCCCTGCTGCTGCTCCTGATGCCCAAGAGGATGCAGCCCTAGGATGAATGCCTCGTTCATCATCACCGGTGCGGAGATCCTCAGTGGAATCCGTTCCGACGCCCTGCTCCAGCCCTTGAGTTCCATGCTCGCCTCCAGGGGTGTCTCCACGCTCGAGGTGAGGATGATCCCCGATAGCCCGCAGAAATTGTGTGCAGGCATAGTCGAGCTTGCCAAAACGTCGGATCTGATAGTGGTCACCGGCGGTCTCGGCCTGACACCCGACGACACGACCCATATGGCGATACAGGTGCTGGAAACGAAAAAATCCCTCAGAGTCGGCCCGCCCATTGAAAATCCAGTCGGGTCAGCCAAGGGGATAGACCTGAGGTTTGATAATACACGGGTGCTCTTTTTCCCTGGAGTTCCCCGTGAGACACTTGCCATGTTCCCATCCGTGCTCAACGACCTTCCTGCTGCAGCCCCTGTCACCACTTCAATAGCGGTATTCGGCCTGAGGGAGGTGGAGATTGCAAAGAGGCTCGGCCAGCTCGGCCACCAGTGCAGCTTCCTGCCCAAAGACAAAGAGGTGAGCGTGATCGCCCCGAAAGATTCCGGGCATCAGATCAGGGAACTCCTCGGGCGGCATGCCCTGGAGGGGGACGATCTTACCACAACCGTTGGGTCGATGCTCAAAGACCGGGGTTATACCTGTGCGACCGCGGAGTCGTGTACCGGGGGACTGGTTGCGCATCTTATCACCTCCCTTGCCGGCAGTTCGGATTTTTTCCTAGGATCTGTCGTATCGTACAGCAATGACGTTAAGGTCAAGGTCCTGGGTGTGGCGGAAGAAATCATCGCCGGGTACGGTGCCGTGAGCGAACAGGTTGCCCGCTCCATGCTCAAAGGGGCCCTGCGCCTGACCGGGGCCGATGTGGGTATTGCCACCACCGGCATAGCAGGTCCGGCAGGCGGCACACCGGAAAAACCGGTAGGTACCGTATGGATCGCTGCAGGCAGCGATCAGGATCAGATCGTGAAAGATTTCCGCTTTTCATTTGACAGGCAAGGGAATAAGATGATCTTTGCAAAGACCGCATTGTTTCTTTTGAGGGAATATATCCATGATCAGGACATTTATCGCACTACCCATTCCTGAAACCATCACGGATGCACTCCGCAATGCCATTTCCCTGCTTCGACGAATGAATTCAGGGGTGAAGTGGGTGCGGCCTGAATCCGTACATATTACCCTGAAATTTCTCGGCAATATCAAGGAGGAACTGGTAGAGCCCATATCTGAGGAACTGGACTCAATAGCCATCAGTTTCCCACAACTCGATCTGGGATTGTCCGGTCTCGGGGTGTTCCCCAACATGCGCAGGCCAAGGGTGATATGGGTGGGTCTCAGCGGGGATGTAACTCCCCTGGGAAAACTTGCCGAAGAGATAGACAGGGGGTGCGCCAAATTCGGGATACAACCGGAGAAACGCCCGTTTAACGCGCACGTCACCCTGGGTAGACTAAAGGTGCCATCTATGGTAGATCTTGATATCGATCTCATGGAAGAGAACTATCGAGCAAAGGAAGTTGTTTTTTACAAGAGTGAACTATTGCCGACGGGAGCACGGTATACCATATTGCACAGCAGCAGCCTCGGACATAAAGGAGGGTGAGAATGGAAGAAGGAAGAAAGAGGGCATTGGAAGATGCAATAACAAAGATTGAACGTTCGCACGGCAAAGGTGCGATCATGAGGATGGGCTCGGATGCCGCAGCCAATAATGTCCCGGTCATATCAACGGGATCGCTTCTGCTGGATTATCAGGCCCTGACCATCGGCGGTATCCCCAGGGGAAGGGTAACGGAGATCTACGGCGCCGAATCCTCGGGAAAGACCACCCTGTCTTTGCACTGTATCGCTTCTGCCCAGGCCGCCGGCGGTGTCGCCGCATTCATCGATGCAGAGCATGCCCTCGATGTGTACTATGCAAAGAAGCTGGGAGTGAACATCGATGATCTCCTCGTGTCCCAGCCCGATTCAGGCGAACAGGCCCTGGATATTGCAGAGACTCTCGTGCGGTCCAATGCCGTGGATATCGTGGTGATCGATTCCGTCGCAGCCCTTGTTCCCCGGGCGGAAATAGAGGGGGATATGGGCGATTCCCACATGGGACTGCAGGCCCGTCTCATGTCACAGGCACTGCGGAAGCTTTCCGGAGCCATCTCCAAGACAAAGACCACCGCGGTATTCATCAACCAGACCAGGCAGAAGATCGGCATCCTCTACGGCAATCCCGAGACCACGACAGGGGGCAATGCATTAAAGTTCTATGCAAGCGTACGCCTCCAGATCAAGAATGCGGGCCCCATAAAAGACGGTACCTCAGTCATCGGCAACCGCACCAGGGTAAAGGTGGTAAAGAACAAGATGGCCCCTCCTTTCAAGGAAGTGGAGTTCGACATCATGTTCGGCGAAGGTATATCGAAATACGGTGAAATTCTTGATGTGGGCTCCCTGCCGGAAGTCGGCGTCATCGAAAAGTCAGGCGCCTGGTATAGTTTTAACAAGGAGCGGCTCGGACAGGGCCGGGAAGCGGCCAAGGCGTATCTGAAGGAGCACCCGGAGGTGTTCCAGCAGATCTACGACAGCATCAGGGATACATTTATACCGACAGAGGAAAAAATATCTCAAGGTGGAGATAACTAATATGGATATCAATGAAGTATTGAAGCAGGCGGTGGAAATGTCCGCCTCGGATATTCACATAAAGGTCGGCCTGCCACCGGTCGTGAGGAGATTCGGGGCACTGATCCCGCTGAGGGACCGTAAGAAACTCACCAATGATGATATCTCATCCATGGCCTACAGCATCATGAATCAGTACCAGCAGGCCAAGTTCGAAACCACGAACGAGATCGACCTGGCACACAGCCTGACCGACGTGGCTCGGTTCAGGGTGAACTGCTTCAGGCAGCGGGGAAGTTTCGGCATGGTATTCAGGGTCGTACCGACCGATCCTCCGGGTCTGGAGGATCTCGGCCTCCCGGAGGTGCTCAAGAAGATCAGTCTTGAACGCAAGGGCCTTATCCTCGTTACCGGGACAACGGGTTCGGGTAAGTCCACCACCATGGCTGCCATGGTGAACAACATCAACACCAACAGGAACTGCCATGTCATCACCATCGAGGACCCCATCGAGTTTTTGCACAAGGACCGGAAGTCCATCATAAACCAGCGGGAAGTGGGCTCGGACACCAATTCTTTTGCCATGGCGCTCAGAGCCGCACTCAGGCAGGATCCGGACGTGATACTCGTGGGAGAGATGCGTGACCGGGAGACAATCGATATCGCGCTGACCGCGGCTGAGACCGGTCACCTCGTGCTCTCCACCCTCCATACCCTGGACGCGGTGGAGACCATCATGAGGATCGTCTCTCAGTACCCGCCCCATCAGCACCTGCAGGTGCGTCTCCAGCTCGCGGGGGTTCTCAAGGCGGTCATATCCCAGAGGCTCATGCCCAAGGCCGACGGCCAGGGAGTAGTGCCTGCAGCCGAGGTCCTTGTCTCTACCGCACGGATTCGTGAGTGCATTACCGACGAGACCAGAACCGAAGAGATACCCGATGCTATTGCCGAAGGCCTGGTTGCCTACGGCATGCAGACCTTCGATCAGTCGCTGATGTCCCTGGTGCAGGAAGGCAAGATCAGTTACCACGAAGCCCTGCGTCAGGCCACCAATCCCAATGACTTCGCACTGCGGATGAAGGGGATTCGGGGCACGAGTGATTCCAAGTGGGATCAGTTCGAGGGGCAGACTGAAGAGAGTGAAGAAGAAACAGATGAGCAGAAAAAAACGACAATATTCCAGGACGGCAAGTATCGAGACTTCTGATGACGGGGTGCGCTATGCACTGGGGATCATTTCAAGAAGGGCGATATCCTCCTATGAGCTAAAAAAAAACTTGAGCTCAAGGGCGCTGATGGCGACGTCATCGAAGCAGCCATTGCGAGGATCGCGGACCTGGGATACCTTGACGATGCGGAATATACCCTGCGCAGGGCCAGGCTCATGGCGGAGAAAGGTTATTGCGACTTTTATATCCATTCCTCCCTTGAAGGCCTCGGCATTCCCTCAGGCATGATCGAGGGTGCACTGAGAAAGGTGAGCGAAGAGTTATCCGAAGAAACGAGGATACGCATGCTTGTGGAAAAGAGGAAGGGATTGGAGAAACAAAAAATGTTGCGGTTTCTGGCAAACCGAGGATTTTCCTTCGAGAAGATATTAAACGTCATAGGTGGAGTTGATTGATGAAAGGATCTGAGATTCGCACAATGTTTTTAAAGTATTTCGAGGAAAAGGGACACACGATCTGTCCCAGTTCCTCGTTAGTCCCGGCAGACGACCCCTCTCTGCTGTTCACCAATGCCGGCATGGTGCAGTTTAAATCGACGTTTCTGGGCACCGAAAAGAGGCCGTACTCCAGGGCAACGACCTCACAGAAGTGTGTACGGGCCGGCGGCAAGCATAACGACCTGGAGAATGTGGGAAGGACGGCGAGGCATCACACCTTTTTCGAGATGCTGGGCAATTTTTCCTTTGGCGACTATTTCAAGCAGGGGGCCATCGAATACGCCTGGGACCTTCTCGTGGACAGGATGGGACTTGACCCCGACAAGCTCTGGGCAAGCGTTCATACCAGTGACGACGAAGCGTACAATCTGTGGAGAGACGTCATCAAGATCAGTGAAGACCGTATCTTAAGGCTCGGGGACAAGGACAACTTCTGGGCCATGGGAGATACCGGACCGTGCGGACCCTGTTCGGAGATTCTCTATGACCAGGGCCCGTCCGTGGGATGCGGGAGACCGGAATGCAAGATCGGCGAATGTGATTGTGACCGGTACCTCGAGATATGGAACCTGGTGTTTATGCAGTTCAATAAGGATGCACAGGGGAACACAACACCGCTGCCGAACCCTAACATCGACACCGGCATGGGGCTCGAGCGCATTACCGCCATCATGCAGGGGGTCCAGAGCAATTACGATACGGATCTGTTTGCCCCGCTTCTTTCATATATCCAGGACATTTCAGGGATCAGATACGGGACCAGAGAGGAGATGGACGTTTCCATCAGGGTGGTGGCCGACCATGCCAGGGCCAGCGCATTTCTCGTGGGGGACGGCGTGCTGCCTTCCAACGAGGGGAGAGGATACGTGCTCAGGCGGATCATGCGCAGGGCTGCACGTCATGGCAAACTCCTCGGGCTGAGCGATACGTTCCTGCACAAGGTCTCACTGAAGGTCATACAGGAGATGGGTGATGTGTATCCGGAACTGAAAGGCCGGAGAGACTTCATAGACAAGGTCATTGTCAATGAGGAGGAGCGGTTCTTGAAGACGCTGGACAGGGGGCTTTCCCTGCTCGATGAGATCATGTCCTCTCTGAAGAGGAAAGGAGAGACCTCAATCCCGGGCGAAGAGGTCTTCATGCTGTACGACACGTTCGGATTCCCGGTGGATCTCACCGAGGACATTGCCAGCAAGGAAGGCCTGCACGTTGACAACGAGGGGTTCAACGAGCAGATGGAAAAACAGCGGGAAAAGGCCCGGGTTTCGTCTCATTTTGCCGAGGCATCGAATGGCGGAGCAGGGATCAGTTCCATCTCCGGAAAAGGCGCCGTCAGGTTCGTGGGCTACGATACCTTCGAGTCGAGAGGAACCGTGCTCGAAATACAGCGCAAATCAAAAGACGGCACTGTTGAGATTGCCCAGGAGATCGCCGCCGGGGACGAGGCCCTGGTGATCACTGATGTTACGCCATTCTATGGTGAGTCAGGCGGACAGGTAGGAGATACAGGACTGATCAGGGCAGAGGGCATGACGGCCGATGTCTACGATACGCTGAAGACCGAAGATGGGATCATCCTCCATTCGATAAAGGTCACCTCCGGGGTCCTGAAGAAAGACCAGGAAGTGACCCTTGCCGTGGACAGCGGCAGACGCAGGAGCATCATGCGGCACCACAGCGCAACGCATCTGCTCCAGCGGGCTCTGCGGGATGTGCTCGGTGATCATGTTCACCAGTCTGGATCGCTTGTGAATGATAAGAGACTCAGGTTCGATTTTACCCACTTTGCCGCCCTGAGTGAAGCGGAGCTGGAAAAGGTAGAGGCCATCGTCAATCAGTATGTGCTGGAGGATCTGCCTGTACGCACCCGGCTCACCACCAAGGAGGATGCAATGGCACAGGGTGCCATGGCCCTGTTCGACGAGAAGTACGGAGATGAAGTACGTATGGTCACGATGGGTGAGGATGTCTCACGGGAACTCTGCGGAGGAACCCACAGCCATTCCACCGGTGAGATCGGAGCAGTGAAGATCCTCTCCGAATCGAGTGTGTCGGCCGGGCTGCGAAGGATAGAGGCCGTTGCCGGAACCCAGGCCCTGGAATACTTCCGTTCCCTGTCAAAGGTGGTCACCGGGATAACCGACACCCTGAAGTGTTCCCCTCCGGAGATTCTGGACAGGATCACAGGACTTCAGAAAAGGATCAAGGAGCAGGATCTGGCAATAAAAGATCTCAATCTGAGAATAGCCACCGGCAGAGGCGGCTCGTCGGATGAAGAAACCTTTGCGGCAGACAGCTTCAAGGTCGTAGTCAAGAAGGTGGATCTTGAGGATATTGCCCAGATCCGTGAGATGGGCGACAGGATAAAACAGAAGCTTGAAACCGGGGTGGTGTTCCTCGCCTCACCGGCAAAGGGCAAAGCCACGTTCATGATCATGGTCACAGACAATCTGCAGGGCAAGGTGGATGCAGGAAAACTGATGAAAGACCTCTGCAGTGCAATCGGAGGCAGGGGCGGAGGAAAGGCCCTGTTCGCCCAGGGCGGTGCACCTGACACGGATCGGATTGACCAGGCAATAGAGGTCTTCAAAGAGGCCATTAAGGGGGAGAGATGAGGCAGGCGAACGTTACGCGCAAGACCAAGGAGACCAATATCTCGGTTACATTGAACCTGGATGGCGGAGATATCCGGATTGACATACCGTCGGGGTTTCTTGGCCATATGCTTGACGCGCTGTCAAAACATGCAGGTCTGGGGCTTGAGATCAAGGCTGCAGGTGATGTCCATGTCGACCTCCACCACACGGTGGAAGACATCGGCATCGTGCTCGGTCAGGCCTTGCAGAAAGCCCTGGGGGACAAGAGGGGCATAACCAGGTACGGACTGGCAAAGGTCCCCATGGACGAATCGCTGGTGGAAGTGTGCCTGGACATCTCGGGAAGGCCGTATTTTCAGATCCACGGCACGGCTGAATTTCGTGGCCAGGCCGGCGATCTGGACCTTGAGCTTGTTCCTGAATTCTTCCGGGCGCTGGCCTTCAATGCAGGGATAACGCTGCATATGAGCGTATTTGCCTCGGGCAACGGCCACCACCTTGCAGAGGCCTGTTTCAAGGCCTTTGCCCGCGCCATCAAAGAGGCCGTGACCGTATCCGGAACGGAGATCCCTTCAACCAAAGCGAGTTTATGAAATTCAGGCATGCAAAGGTTAAGACCCTCGACAGCCACACCTATCCAGGCCGGCCCTGCTGGGTGGAAATAGACGGAAACGGCCAGGATATCGAGGCGGTCGTGGATCACTGGCGAGAGGCATATATCGATGCCAGCTTTTATCCCCAGGAATACTTCAAGGTGCTCACCGCTGACAGGAATGTCTATGTCCTGCGCTACAGCACATTGTTCAAGAGCTGGTGGATCAGTGAGTCCGGAGAGAAGGAATGATTGTTATCCCTGCTATTGATCTGCACGAAGGAAACGTTGTCCGTCTGAAAAAGGGTGTGTTCGATGATGTGACCTGCTACAGCAAAGACCCTGCAGAGGTCGCCCTGGCATTCAAGGATGCAGGAGCGAAGCGTATACATGTGGTGGACCTGGATGGTTCCGTTGAGGGCAAAGGGGTGAACACCTCCGCTATAGCCTCCATATGCGCAAGCGCAGGAGTCGAGGTGGAACTGGGAGGCGGCATCAGGAGCATCGATGACGCGCGCAGGGTGTTTGACCTGGGTGTTACGTACGCCATCTTAGGGACCATGGTGGTGAAGGACCCGGATACCGCAAAGGAGATAATCAGGAGATTTCCCGGCAAGGTGGCTATCGGGATAGATGCGCTGAAGGGCAGGGTGGCCGTGCACGGGTGGAAGGAAGTAACCGACCGGACAGCACTGGCGCTGGCAAAGGACTTCGAGGAGGTCTCTCCCGCCTTTGTCGTATACACCGACATCGACCGGGACGGCATGCTTACCGGCCCGAACATCGATGAGACACGGACCATGGCCGAAGGGGTGAACATCCCCGTGGTTGCATCGGGAGGGGTATCGAGCACCGAGGATCTGATCACACTATCCGGCATACCCAAACTCATGGGGGCCATTACCGGCAAGGCCCTGTACGAAGGAAAGATTGACCTGAAACAGGCCATAGCAAAGATTGAAATCTGACGATGGAGGTATAAGAGATGGGATGTATCTTCTGCAAGATCGTGGACGGTGAGGTGCCCTCGACAAAGGTCTACGAGGATGATCTGGTACTTGCCTTTGACGACATACAACCCCAGACACCGGTTCATGTCGTCATCGTGCCGAAACAGCATATTGAAAACCTCAATGAACTCTCAGACAGCCCCACCTGGTTCGCCATGCTGGGGGCAGCCCAGGAGGTCGCCAGGATAAAGGGCATAGCAGAAAGTGGCTACAGGATCGTGATCAACTGCGGCAAGGACGGCACGCAGATCATCTGGCACCTTCATCTCCATGTCATGGGCGGCAAGCTGCTGGACAGCAAGATGGGGTGAAAAAACAGAATTCGAGAATCCAGTATCCAGAAGTCAGAAGACTGAATCCGGCATCCAGCGTATCTCCAATGGAGTGGGTACCGAGGCGTCGTGATCTTATAACAACCTGATTGTTCGGTAATGTGCCTTTAACCGATCTTTTATCCCGGATTTTGCAGTAGAGGTGAAAAAATCCTGTGTTTGTTTTTTTATTCTCGAAAACCGCAATTCGAAATATACACTGGGCTTTTATTCTGGATTCTGGCTACTGACTTCTGGATTCTATTATTTCACTATTCAACGTACACGATGAATCCGCAGAGGTGCGTTCCCTGTGCATGGGAGGGGAGTACCGGGAAATCAGGAGACTGATAGAGGGGTTCCAGAATCCTGGCGGATCGCGATATCTTCTCCGATGCCCTTGTCAGCGCCTTGAGCAGATCAATGTGGCTGAACTGCGCACTCAGCGACGCGATGGAAAAGAGGATTCCCCCGGGATTCAGCCGTTCCATCACCATGGTGTTGATCTTCGTGTATTCTTCAAAGTCCCTGATAAAGGAAGCCGGGTCGCATACGATAAGATCATATGCCGTGCGGTCTTCGTTGAGAAACCTGTACGCGTCGTCCCGGACATGTTTCCAGGCGAACTGCCTGGTCTGATTGATCTCCATGTTTTTCTTGAGGAGTGCCTGGGCAGGTGACGAATTGTCCACCGATACCACGGACCTGGCGCCGCCTCCCAGGGCATATACCGAAAAGGCCCCGGTATAGGAAAAGAGGTCGAGCACGTCCTTGCCCTGAGCCATGGATTTGAGACGTTCCCTGCTGCTCCTGCGGTCAAGGTAAAACCCTGTCCGCTCTCCGGTGAGAACATCCACGACGAACGAATGTCCCGATTCCACAACTTCGATCTCCCCATTGCTCAGGTCTCCATACAGAGGCCCGCTTACAGGACGCAGCCCCTCCGAATTCCTGGATTTCACATCGGAACGTTCATGGATTATGCTGTCGGGGTAGATCCCGCGGAAGATATCCACGATCTCATTCTTGAATTCTTCAATGCCTGCACAGAGAAACTGCATGACCAGGACGTTTCCATAGATATCCACCACAAGTCCGGGTATAGCGTCGCCTTCTGCGTGAATGAGACGGTAGCAGGTGGTATTTTCGGGGATAATCCCTTTTCTCAGCTCGATCGAGCGTGTGATTCTCTTGAGGAAGAACGCCTTATCGATTGGTTCTTTTCCTCTTGAGAGTACGCGTACGGCGATCTGAGAAAACGGGCTGTAGAAACCCTGGCATACGAAGCGGCCGTTTGCATCGATAACCCTGCACAGGCTCGTATTCTCAGTAGAGCCCTGGACCTTGTCCACTGCGCCGGAAAAGATCCATGGATTACCCTTGAGCGCAGGGAGTTCCTTCTTCTGTTTCAATTGTATAATCAGCATCGTGATGAGCCTTTATCATAGTTTTTCACCTCATGCCACAGGTGATTAGCCGGCATGGTGAGGCTGGTACGGTTTGTCATGAGTGCCCGATGTGTTTCTTTTAGGATATGGCGGTGCCGGTCTGTTCCTCGATAAAGGTGCAGATGCTCGGGATCTCATAGAAGGTAAAGTGCCTGATGCCTGCATCGACATCCTCGTCGCTGATGATGGCGATGAAGTCTTCACGGCCTTCTTCCAGGCACAGAGGGGTTCCGTACAGGGTTTTGTTGAATACCTCTATCTTCTTAAACGGGCCGGATTTGAATCCCTCTACAATCACGATATCCACATCGCGTGACGCAATGAATGTTAGATAGTCGATATCGGGGCAGGCCATCTCATAAAACACCAGGGCGTTGTCGGAAAAGATAATGACGCGGTCGGCCCCTTTCTGTGCGAACTTATAGGTGTCTGTGCCTGCTTTGTCCACATAGGGGAGGTGCATGCTGTGTTTGATTGCAGCGACTTTGTGTCCTCTCTTCTTGAGCTCTTCGATGACCTGTTCGATGACATAGGTCTTTCCGCTGTTTGTTCCCTTTGCTACAAATGAAACAATGTTCTCATACATGATGTATCCTGTCTGTGTGTTTATTTCCCTTCCTCAAGCCCAATCAGTGCAGTCGCTAAAATACGCAAGGTGTTTACCATGAGATGTATTCTATGACAAAGTTGATCGTTTTGGCAAACTATACATGGATTGATTCGGGATAATATTGTAAAAAGGCTTTCTATGGAAGGCTACGACGTATTCCTTGAAGCGCTGAAGTGGATAGTCCTGGTTTTTGTGGCAGGATTCGTGGGATATTTCGGGAAATATCTCGGGATAAAAATCATTGCGCGGTTTCAAAAGGATGAGGGCACACAGGCAGGGGGGATGGATAAGGTTCAAACAACCGCTCCTGTCGGGCAATCCGGAGAAAAACTTCCAGCTTCAGGGCAGACCAAGGAGCCTGCCGCACCAGAGAAAAATGGATTATTGGCTGACAATGCACGGCTGGAGGAGGACAATCTCAGCAAAAAGCAGGAGAAAGATCGCCTGAAGCACATCAAGAAGGAAAGCAAGGCGAAGATCAAGCAGCAGAAGAAAGAGTCGTAAGAGGTTTGAACGATCTGCCCTGCATCGGGGCGAAAATCTCTCTTGGTTTTACAGTGCTGCAGGGTGGTTCAGACAGTTCCTACTGTTCTTCGGCCAATACCGGATGACGGTGGGAGTAGGTTTCTTCAGTACATACGATCTGAAGGGCACAGCGCTTGTCCGCATTGATGATGATTGGACCCAGCAGGTTGATGGTCATCTTTTGCGGTTGATTATGGGGGATGGTAACAATGCACATCACATCGAGATCTGAGGTCCCTTTTGCATCGAGCTCCTCCAGGACGTTCTCTTCGATATTGATGGAATAATCCTTTTTTACCAGTTGCGGATTCATGACCACAAAGGCCAGCGAACCGTCATCGACACTTTGCAGCCAGAAAAAGGGAGATCCTTCGGTGTGAGGAAACAGGACAAACTGTTTGTTGTTGGAAAATCCCAGGATGCCTTTGGGAAACGTTAAAACTTTATCTTCCTGTACAGGTATTGTACCGAATCGAACCGTATTGATTTCCAAGGTTTCCTCCCCTATACGTAATCTACAAGACTCAAGTTCGTAATCATGGACGCACTCTGCAGCGCGGCCTTGTAAATGGTCTGCTGGTTCTGCAGTTGGGTAATTGCCTCTGCATAGTCAAGGTCTTCAATGGCGGAAACGCTTTCCTGCGTGTCCACCTCGGCATTGGCCAGAATGGCTGTTGTCTGTTCAAGCCGGTTCAGTGTTGCCCCGATCTTTGCCAGATTGTTTGAGATAACCACGCCTGCATCTTCGATGTCGGGCAGCGTAGCGGAGATACCCTCCTGGTCGTTATCACGCAAGGCCTTCTCAAGCCGCATGAGGGACATGAAAACATCTCCTGATGCGTTTTTGAAAATTTCATCCCCCGGGATATTCTGTTCAATGGTATCTTCTTTCCCGATCTTGATGGAATAGGTGGACGAGTTTCCCCCATACTGAGGTACCCATGCCCTGTCATTGAAGACATAAAGTTCGTTTTCACTGTTCACGACAGCGGACATGCCTTCCGTGGGGGCTCCCTGGTCCACCCATGTCGTGGTACCGCCGTCATACTGGTAGATGTGGTTGTCTGTGGAATTGATATAACGGTCACCGTCTGCCGGAGCACCGGGAGCAGCGGCAGCGATTACACTCACATCTTCCTGCCAGTCCTCTACATCCACCTGGAGAAACGGTTGTGTCTGCGTCATGGTTCCACCGAACATATACTTGTTGGCATACTTGGAGTTTGCAAGACTGACAAGCATCTCCCGAAGTTCCTTGATCTCTTCCGCCGCACCCTCGCGTGTTGCTTCAGTTGCGGTGGATGAGGCCTGTTGAACGGCCAGCTCGCTTGCCCTGCACAGCACATCGTCCACGTCCATAAGGATGGTATCAATTCTTGAGATCCATCCTGTTGCCTGATCAATGGATTTCTGGAACTGCTCGAATGAATTCAGTTCCGTGCGGTATATGAGCACCCTGGACATCCCGATGGGATCGTCCGAAGGTTTTACCACCCGCTTCGCAGAAGAAACCTGGTTGTTGAGCGTGAAGAGCTTTTCGGTACTTGCCCCTATATCCCTCACGAGCTGAGCGTACAGTAATCTGTTCGATACTCTCATATATCTTCCCTATCGGCACTATGGTTTCGATGCTTTATGGATGTGCAAATATTTTGCCAGCCTGGAAGAACAAGGCGGATCCAGTGTATTCAGGCCCTTGAAGGGGGAAAAGAGTTCCCTGTGGTAGGAAGTCTTTTCCGTTATCCCCTGCTGATATACTCCTGGATCTTCCGGCACTCCTTGATGAGGGCCTCTTCGTCAACGGTGAGAGACTTGAAGTCCCTCACCACGATCTTACCGTCTATCACCACATCCTTCACATTGGATCCTGTTGCTGCATAGACAATGTGGGAAACAGGATTATAGAGTGGCACCATGTTGGGGGCATGCCCGTCAAGGATTACGATATCCGCGGGGCCGTCGATTTCGATCATTCCTCCTGCAAACCCCAGTGCCTTTGCCCCGTTTTGGGATACCATGGCGAGCGCCGTGCACTCATCGAGTACGGTGGGGTCCATGGAGTTGATCTTGTGAAGTTTTGCGACGGAAGAGATCTCGCCGATGATATCAAGGTTGTTATTGCTTGCGCACCCGTCCGTGCCGATCGAGACATTCACTCCTGCGGCGATCATTTCAGGTACCGGAGCAATACCGGATGCCAGTTTCATGTTGCTCTCGGCATTATGGGAAACAGAGACGCCCCGTCTTGCAAGCAGGGCGATCTCCGAAGCATTGAGCACCACGCAGTGAGCTGCGAGGGTCCTGGGAGACAGGCATCCGATTGATTCCAGCAGTTCCACCGGGGACATGTTGTATCGTTCCTTTACCTGCTGTATCTCTCCGGCGGTCTCACTCAGATGGATCTGAAAGATGAGGTCATACTCGAGGGCAAGCTCAAAGGACCGTTTCAACAGCTCAGGCGGGCAGGTGTAGACGGCATGAGGAAATACGGTCGGCCGTACGAGGTCGTCGTCCAGCCAGCGGTTGATAAATTCCCGGGAGTGTTCGATGGTGCGTGCCGGGTCTGCAAGAGAAGGTGATGGAAACTCCAGGATTCCTTCTCCGATCCATGCCCTGATGCCCACTTCCCTGGCGGCCCGTCCCACCTCGTCTTCGAAAAAATAGCCGTCGCAAAAGGCCGTGGTGCCGGATCTGGTCATTTCCCATGCGGCAAGCAGAGAACCGATATACACGAATTCCCTGTCCACGTATTTCGCCTCAGCCGGGAAGATGTAGTCCTGCAGCCATGTCATCAGGGGGAGGTCGTCCGCCATGCCCCGAAACAGGGTCATGGGTGCGTGGGTATGGGTATTGATAAGGCCGGGCATGATGATGTCGCAGGGGCCGCCGAGTACGGTATCGATGTCTTCGGGAAGACGATCCGTTATGTCCCTGATTGTGGAATTCTCGACGATGACGTACTTGTCCTTCAGAACATCTTTTGCAGTCTTGATGATGTAGCCGCCCTGAACAGCAAATCTACCCATTGAAAGTCTCCTTAGTCTATTTTTCCTTCACACAGCGCCGGTAACGAAGAGCGCTTGCAAGGGTTACCTGGTCCATATATTTCAATTCCCCGCCCATGGGGATTCCCAGTGCAATTCTGCTCAGCCTCACATCCAGTCTTTCGTCCACAATCAGCTTCTCGATATAGTGAAAGGTCCCTTCACCCTCCACCGAGGGGTTTGTGGCCACGATCACTTCACTGATCTGTGACCGGCGTAGCCGTTCCATGAGCTCGGGTATCTTTATGTCTTCGGGGCTTATACCGTTCATGGGTGATATGAGCCCGTGCAGTACGTGATACATGCCTTTGAAGGTGTGGGCAGATTCCAGTGCAAGCACGTCGCTGGGTTCCTCTACGACACAGATGAGGGATGCATCCCGTGAAGGATCCGTGCAGATGGAGCATCTCGGTTTATCCGTCAGGTTGAAACAGACAGAACACAACCGTATGTTGTCATGCACGTTCTGGAGTGAGCGTGCCAGATTCTCGGCCAGTGCGTCCCTGTCCGCAAGGATGAAGAGCGCGAGCCTGGTGGCGGTTTTTTCCCCTACACCGGGAAGGCGCTTGAGTTGTGATATGAGGTCCCGTAAGGGCTTGGGATACGGATCCATTTCAGAAGAGGTCAAAGGGCAGCGGGATACCGCCGGTCAATTGTTTCATCTCCTCGGCTGCAAGCTCCTTTGACCTGAGGACAGCCTGATTCACGGCAGCCAGGATCAAATCCTCGAGCATAGGGATATCGCGACTATCCACACAGATGGGATCCAGTTTGATCTCCTTGATCTCCTGCCTGCCGGTCATGGTGACGGTTACCATCCCTCCTCCGGAGGAAACAGTCACGGTCTTGTCCGCAAGCTGCTCCTGGATCTTTTTTGCCTGCTCCTGCATCTTCTGGACCTGTTTGAGTAGTTCAGTGAAATTCATTTCCATACCCCCTATAAAACTGAAAAGATGGGAACTGTCAAGGTCGCGCAGTGCTTTTAAGGGAATCCTGTCCGGAAACACTGTGTTGACATAACCGCTTATTATCATTACCATACCCATTGTGTAATTGTTCTGATTGATGATGTTGTGCCGTGCATAAAAATATGATGCCGAAAGGAGTGATCATGTCAAAGAGATTCATCGACCTTTCCATTGCCATAGAAGACGGACTTCCCAGTGATCCACCCATCATGATCCCGAAGATCGCCTACATAGACCACAAAATGGGCGCAGAGACCATGAAGTCGTTTTATCCCGGTCTGAAAGAGGAAGATCTTCCCGGTGGTCTCGGCTGGGCTGTTGAATTATTGGAGGTCTCCACGCATGCAGGGACCCATATGGATGCCCCGTGGCATTACCACCCCACCCAGGACGGAGGAAGACCAGCACTGACTATCGACGAGTTCCCCCTTGAATGGGCTGTGGGCGATGGGGTCAAGGTGGATTTCACCGGCAAACCCGACGGATATAACATTACCTCAGAGGATATCAAAGAGGCCCTCGATGCCATGGGATATGCCCTCAAGGATGGCGACATCTTTCTTGCACAGACCGGGGCCGATGCCTACTGGGGGACGGCGGACTACCTGGTCAAAGGGTGCGGGTTCGGCAGGGAAGCGACCTTGTGGCTTATCGACCAGGGGATCCATGTAGTGGGTACCGATGCGTGGAGCTGGGACAGGCCGCTGCCGTTCCAGGCAAAGGATTTCACCGCTACCGGGGATGCCTCGCTTATCTGGGAAGGGCATTTTGCCGGCAGGGAAAAGGGCTATTTCCAGATTGAGAAACTCACCAACCTGGACAAGCTTCCACCTGTGGGCTTTACGTTCTACTGTTTCCCCATAAAGATCAAAGGGGCGTCTGCCGGGTGGATCCGCGCGGTGGCTGAGATAAACGAGTGAGCAAGTGGGATGAAATGCGGGAAGACAGGAGAAATGGAGTGTTGGAATACTGGAGTAATGATAAAAAAACAAAACTAATCAGATTGTTAAGTATAAACTTGAGATAATCTTGTCGTCCCCGCGGCTTGTTTGGCGTAGTTGTAAACAAAGCCTGAAGGCGGGGACCAAGAAGTCTCCACAAGTGATTTTTCATGCTTTTGTGGGGAAAAATCAAAGCGCACAGACCTTGAAAAAGCTCCCCACGTCCTGACCTACTCAATCATTGCTCCTACATCTTGGACCTCATACCTCGAACCTTATACCTATCTTTTCCAATCTTTTCAGAAAACCCTTGATAAGAAAAACCGTTGTAGTTTAGCATACAAGCCATGCTGGCGATTGATGTAGGAAACACCCATATAACGAATGCATTTTTTGATGGTGATGAGATCAGAAAGATTGATCGGGTTCCCACTGCTCAGTGCATTCAGGACGCATCGTTTTTTGGCGCGCTGACCATCCCGAAAGACCGTGTTCCTGCGGAAATCGTCATATCCAGTGTCCGGAAAGACGTCACGGAAATTATAACGAGCGAATGTAGAGCGCAATTGCACGTAACTCCGTTCATTGTAGACGTATCTGTGGAGATGGGGATCGTCGACCTCTACAAGACGAAAGAAACGCTGGGAACGGACAGGGTCGTCAATGCCTCCGCCGCCTATCATCTCTACGGCAGGAGAGCATGCCCGCTCATCGTAGTGGATATGGGCACGGCAACCACGATTGATTATGTTACCTCTACCGGGGAGTTCATCGGCGGGGCCATCGTTCCGGGGCTGGTTAGCGCATATCAGGGATTGATTTCCCGGGCCCCTGAACTGCCGCTGGTGGAAATAACAACCGTGCGGAGCATCATCGGGGAGACTACCGAAGAGTGTATGCAATCGGGGATTATCATATCTCATGCCGCAATGATAAAGGAAATGGCAGCGATGATGGCCCGTGAAAGGGGTGCCGATCCGAAGGTCGTCGTTACCGGCGGACTCTCGGCAGTGGTTAAAAACAACCTCCCGAAGGACTGTATCATCGATGAACACCTTACCCTGAAGGGATTGTCAATTATTTATAATATAAATAAGGTTTAAGATTCGCGATACGTTATGCCGATAGTTGCCTTGCAAGGGCATTTTTTTATAAAAAGATAGCACAAAGTAAGGGATTACTGATAAGAATAGTGTAATGGATTACATCAGACGAAAGATCATTTTCGCCACAGGTGTGCTCATTGTTTTCGCGCTTGTTCTCGGGGCACACACCCCTGTGCGTGCATCAGATGGCGCAGCAGAACAGTACCAGAATGCGAACAAGGCGTATGTGGATTTGTGCCGCACAGCCTCTACGAGGAAGGTGAGGAATAACTGGATCAAGGTAATCCACCTCTACGCTGATATATACAAGCAGTATCCCACCTCCCGCTTTGCCCCCACGGCACAGTACAGGACAGCGAAGCTCTATGAGCAGCTCTATGGCTATTCCGGCAAGAGCGGAGATCTTCAAACCGCTGCCCAGGCTTATCTCGGCGTCACCAGGGCCTATCCTTCGAGCAGCCTCGCCGATGATGCTCTCTACCGGGCAGCCAGGATCAATGCCAGGCTGGGGAACAAGGAAAAGGCCTATTCTCTCTACAGCCGAGTACTATCGCAATACCCGAAAGGCGATATGCAGCAACTTGCCCGGGAGGGAATGAATTCTATCAAGGTCGCCAAGAAGTCTCCAACGGAGATTTCCCGGCTCTCACAGGTCAAGAAGATCCGGCAGTGGTCCAATGAGGACTATACCAGGGTGGTCATCGATCTTGAAAACGATGTCTCGTTCAATACCATGACCCTCGGACCTGACAGGAAGAGCGGAAGACCAGACCGTCTCGTCATCGATCTGAAGGATACATGGACACCTCCCGGCCAGTCGTACAAGACGGATGTTAAGGACGGTATTCTCTCAGCTATTCGGGTCGCACAGTTCAGACAGGATCAGGTCAGGGTTGTGTTGGATCTCTCGCAAAAATCCTATTACGATGCCTTTGTCCTGCAGAATCCTTCACGGCTCGTGATAGATGTCAGTAAGGACAAGAATTCCATCAAAAAGATCGCTTCCTATCAGAGCACTGTGAAAAAAGTGCGTTCGCACTCACCCTCGAAGATGCCTGATAACGTTCCTTCCATAGCGAGTCAGTTTGCGCTCAAGGTTTCGCGGATTGTCATCGATCCCGGCCATGGGGGAAAGGACCCCGGGGCATTGAGCCCGTCAGGAATCAAAGAAAAGGATATTACCCTGACCATCGGCAAGCTGCTTGCCAAGAGGTTGAAGCTGGAGGGATTCGAGGTCTACCTCACCCGGGAGAGGGATACGTTCCTGACATTGGAGGAGAGGACCGCGTTTGCGAACAAGCATAAGGCGGATCTGTTCATCTCTCTGCACGTAAATTCCAATGTCGACCGGTCCGTGAGGGGGATCGAAACCTATTTTTTGAACCTCACCACCGATGCATCGGCGATCGAGGTGGCGGCACGAGAGAATGCCACGACATCAAAATCCATAAGCGATCTCCAGCTGATCATAAACGATCTCATGCTCAATTCCAAGATCAATGAATCGTCAAAATTCGCCACCAGTGTGCACAAGTGTGTAATGTCGAGTGCCTCAACGGTGGGTTACAAGGGAAGGAACCTCGGGGTCAGGCAGGCGCCATTCTATGTGCTGCTCGGTGCACAGATGCCTTCGATCCTTATCGAACTTGGATTTATAACGAATTCCACCGATTGCTCTCTTCTGAGACGCAAGTCGTATCAGAACACGCTGATTGATGGTATTGCAAAGGGGATAAATAATTATATAATGAATACAACCTACGCATATAGAGGGAGGACTCAATGAAACGCCTTATATTGGTATGTATCCTGTCCCTGATTGCGCTTCCCCTTTGGGCTGACTACGGTTTGAGCAATGTGGTGACAAAAGAGATTCACCGGACAGTCGTTGTTGAAGAAACACCCAAGGAAGCCGCTGAAGAACCTGCTCCAAAACCCCAGGTTCAGGAAAATACCCCGCAGGCCGCCCCCTATACCAAGACCGCATACTTTCCCTACACGATTCACATGTCCTCCTGGCAGGATCCGCAGGCTGCACTGGAGCAGTCAAGACAGATGCAATCCTCGCTGGGGACAGTCTTCATCACCAAGATCGACCTCGGCTCTTCAGGGATGTGGTACCGGGTTGACTATGGGGTGTTCAATACCATCAAGGACGCCGTTTCCACGCTGAGAGAACTGGTGGCGAAAAAGGTTATTGAAAAAGGTGCCTTTGTCGGCAGCCAGGTGCCCTATGCAATCGAGATCGGGATGTACGACACTGAGAACAAGGCGAAGGAAGCAGTCCGAGATCTCGATCAGAAAGGGGTCGTGTCCTATGTGCTCAAGGAAACGGACAGCCTCTACCGGCTCCTTGTCGGGGCCTATCCTGATACGAAAAGTGCAATACCCGCATATAATGACTTGAAGGAACTGGGCTTAACTCCTACAATGAAGAAGAGATGAGCCATGCATTCATAGATTCTTTTATCGAATACCTCGCACTTGAGAGATCTGCACCTGAAAATACCATTACCGCATACGAGAGTGATCTGGCGGACTTTTTCCTCTGGATCGACGAGTCAGGTGTAACCATCGAGGGTGTGCAGGGCAGTGACCTTGCACGCTATACCTCGCACTGTTCCAGCAAAAAACTCAAGGCAACGAGTATCGGCAGACGGCTCTCTACGATCCGGCAGTTTTACCGCTTTCTCCTGGAGGAAGGGGTGGTGGATGCCGACCCTACACGGGATCTGGCTGTCCCGAGGCGGGGAAAATATCTCCCCGGGGTGCTCAGTCACGAAGAAGTGGACAGGTTGCTGGCTGCTCCCGACATCGCAACCCCCCTGGGAATCAGGGACAAGGCCATGCTGGAACTCATCTATGCGACGGGGCTGAGGGTTACGGAGCTGGTGGGGCTGAATCTGACCAATCTCAACCTGCATGTCGGCTATCTCATCTGCAGGGGCAAAGGGGACAAGGAACGTCTCGTCCCCATGGGAGAGACCGCCCAGCGGTGGGTAAAGGAGTATATCGATCTGGTCAGGCCCTCACTGGTCAGATCCGCAACCGATGTCCTGTTCTGCTCCAACAGGGGGAAGGCCATGAGCAGGCAGAACTTCTGGTACATGATCAAGCGGTATGCGCTTGCGGCAGGTATCCTAAAGTCCATTTCCCCGCACAGCCTCAGACACTCGTTTGCAACGCATCTGCTCACCGGCGGTGCGGACCTGCGTTCGGTGCAGATGATGCTCGGCCATGCAGACATATCCACCACGCAGATCTACACCCATGTAACATCGACAAGGCTCAAGAAAATACATGAACAGTATCACCCAAGGGGCTAGGCATGGAAGTAATCACATCCCATATCCAGGCCGACTTCGATGCGTTTGCATCGATGATAGCGGCAAAGATGCTCTATCCTGAGGCGCTGCTTGTCTTTCCCGGAGCCCAGGAGAAGAACCTGCGGGACTATATCGCCCGGGCCCCGGAAGAGATAACCGATTATATCGCGAAACAAAAGACCATCGATCTCAAGGAGATCACACGACTCATCATTGTCGATACCAGGCAAATGTCCAGGATAGGGGATTTTTCAGCGATCGTTGGGAAGAAAGGGGTCGAGGTGGTCATCTACGACCATCACCCACCAAGCGATGACGATATCAGGGGGGAGAGCGAGCACTGCGTAGAGCTGGGTTCGAACATCGCGCTCATGCTGGAGGTGTTGAAGCAGAAAGGGCTTACCCCGTCACCGGCACAGGCAACAATCATGGCAATGGGGATCTATGAGGATACCGGTTCTCTCCTGTTTCCCTCCACCCGGCCCGAAGACTGCCACGCCCTGGCCGATCTTATCAGGTGGGGGGCGGATCTCAAGGATGTGTCCCAGGCCATCCTGAGGGAGCTCATACCCGAGCAGGTTGATGTGCTCGACCAGCTTATCAAGAATGCCTATATACTGCATGTGGGAGGTATCGATGTGCTCTTTACCCGGTCCGAATCCGCCGGATACGTGGAGGACTTTGCCATGCTGGTCCACAAGCTGCGGGGTATGTTCGAGGCGGATGCCATGTTCGCCCTCGGGCTCATGGGGGAGCGGATCTATCTCGTTGCCCGCAGCACCCTGCCGCAGATCAATGCCGCCGAGATAGCAGCCTCTTTCGGCGGGGGAGGACATGCCACGGCAGCTGCGGCATCCATAAAGGAAAGTACGCTCGACCAGGCAGAGAGCAAGCTGGTCAAGCTCATCAAAAAGGAGACAAAGCCGCGTATCACTGCACGGGATATCATGACGTTCCCGGTCATTGCCGTGAGCATGAATACCACCATTGACGAGGCGAGCGCAGTACTCAACCGGTATCATATCAACGCCGCCCTTGTTCAGACAAAGGACGGGCGGGTGGTGGGCATCATCACGCGACAGGTGGTGACCCGGGCGCAGGGGCATAAGCTCGGCGAATCAAAGATCACGGACTACATGATACGTGATTTCAAGTTTGTCCGCTCCGATGCCCCTGTATGGGAGATACGTACCCTCATTATCGACGGGAACCAGCGGCTGCTCCCTGTGGTGGAGAACAGGAAGGCCATCGGCGTGATCACCAGGACTGATCTCATGCGGATCATGCACGAAAAGATGGCAAAGGTCGAGGGCATAGACCAGCGCCCGTCCCAGAAGAAGGTGCTCAAGGGCCTCATGGAGGAGCGGCTTCCCAAAGAGCTCTATGACCTGCTGCGCCAGGCTGGTATCCTTGCCTCTACCCTGGGCTTCAATATTTATCTCGTGGGCGGGATTGTCCGGGATATGGTTCTCAGGATCGACAATCTCGATGTGGATATCGTTGTCGAAGGCGACGGGATAGCCTTTGCCAAGGCGTTTTCTCAGGCCCATGGGGCACGCTGTGCCGCTCATGAAAAATACAAGACAGCGGTCATCACCCTTCCCGACAACACTCAGCTCGACGTTGCCACGGCAAGGCTCGAATACTACAAGAACCCGGGCGGGTTTCCCATTGTGGAGCAGTCAACGCTCAAGCTCGATCTCTACCGCAGGGACTTCACCATCAATACCATGGCCATCTGCCTCAATCCCGCGCGTTTCGGCGAACTCCTGGATTTTTTCGGGGCGCAGAGAGACATCAAGGAACAGCGGATACGGGTGCTCCATTCCTTAAGCTTTGTTGAGGATCCCTCACGTATCCTTCGGGCAGTGCGGTTTGAACAGCGGTTCGGCTTTACGCTGGGCAAACAGACGAATTCTCTGGTGAGCTCTGCGGTAAAATCAGGGCTTCTGCGTGATATCCCGGGGAGGAGACTCTCCCATGAAATCAGGCAGATGCTCTCCGAGGAGGATCCCATAAAGGGAATGAACCGTCTGCGGGAGATGGGCGTGCTCTCCGCCATACACCCGGACCTGCTGTTCAACTCCGCGGTCAAGGACTACTTCGGCCAGATCAGGGAAACGCTCCTGTGGTTCAACATGCTCTACACCCATGAGGTGTACCGGTCGTGGTTCATATACCTGCTCGCGCTCATAGACCACATGAAGCCGAAGAAGATTATCGCCATATGCGAACGCCTGGGGCTGACGAGCGAGAACATCCGCAGGATCCTTTCCGGAAAATCCATGGTGAACGACATTCTCAAGGACTTTGTCGCCGCAGGGCAGCTCCGGCCGTCTCATGCCGTGCAGACACTGGAAAAAGGCAGGCTCGAGGAGATCCTCTATGCCATGTCAAAGACCAAGAGCCCGGAGGTCAAGGAGATGATCTCCACCTATATCACCACCTGGCGCTACTACAAGCCCCCTGTCACCGGCCGGGATCTTATCTCCATCGGATTTACCAAGGGCAAGTACCTGGGCGACTGCCTGCGGATGATCCGGGACAAGGGACTCAACGGCGAGATCAAGGATTTCAAGGATGCGGTTGCCTTTGCACAGACCATGCTGCCGGCGGACAAAATTCTCAAAACCAAACAGTTGACGAACAAGACGTAGTCTTGTAGAAGTACACATGTCTTTTATGGGGGTGTAGCTCAGTTGGGAGAGCGTAGCGTTCGCAATGCTAAGGTCAGGGGTTCGATCCCCCTCACCTCCATGCTTCGCCCCATTGGCTACGCACGGCACGCCATGCTATGATTGATTGAAATTAGGAGGAAACACTATGAACCTTCCCGCCGAGGCGAAGCATGCCCTGCGAAGTTGAGCGGAGCGAAACGGAGCACGGGCTAAGTCCAGAAATAAATTCATCCATAGAGATAGTAGCGAACAAGAGATCGCAATGAGTTTTTGTTTATAATGAGAGAGAGCCCCATGGGCTACGCACGGCACGCCATGCTATGATTGATTGAAATTAGGAGGAAACACTATGAACCTTCCCGCCGAGGCGAAGCATGCCCTGCGAAGTTGAGCGGAGCGAAACGGAGCACGGGCTAAGTCCAGAAATTATTTTTATTCGTCAATAACTGCCTGGCCTTTGCCAACTACAAATTTTCCAGTAAAATATTTATGCCGGATCTCTCCCGCTTCTTCAATCCACTTTTCCAGCCCTACCTTTTTGATCCGGCAAAGGTTGTACATTTTCATATTGTGCGGATATCGGGCCGCACTGTCGGCTGTGGGTGCAAGATAGGCACAGGGGAACTCATCACAGTTGAAACAGAAATCAACCCCCTTCTCCTTTATGCAATTAAGGGTGGCACACCCCTTATATCCAAGATGGAAGTGTTTCCCATCTTGCTGGCGGCACCCCTTGCAAGGTATTTCATTTCTTGGAACAAGTAATTTTTCGTTGATCAGGTCAGCAAGCTTGTTGGTTAAATTCTTTTCGTAAAACTCGCAATTAAAGCAGTCCAACCCGCATGGAGCTGCTAGGGATTTCATATGTTCCATAATTTCTCCTTTCGTGATTTCATAAGATCCTTGAGTAGCCAGGGAGACGGCATGAACGATTATCAAGGCCAACCGCCGGTAAAATTCAAGATCTGTCCAGTCATGAACGTAGACCGTCCTGACACAAGAAGGGCCACTACTTCACCCGCTTCTTCAGGTTCACCTAGGCGACCCATGGGTACTATGGCTGCAATCTCCTCTCTTCCTTTCAGATCGTCGATAAAACGGGCTCGGGGATAATAGGCCTCGCTGTATAAGTAATTGGGGGCCAGAACATTGACCTGAATTCCGAAAGGCGCAACTTCTTTGGCCAGTGCCAACGCAAAAGATGTCGTACCAGCCCTTATAGAAGTAGCAACCGAGAATCCGAATTCTGGCTGTAAATATCGAGCTGAGGTTACAAAAACAAAACTACCATTCTTTTTCTGTTTCATAGAAGGCAGAATCAACTGAGTTAGCTTGAAAGGGAACAATAGCAGTGCCTCAAAGCTATCTCGAAGCGTTTCTATGGCAACCTCCTCTATGGGACGTGGTGTGTTAGGAAAGACATCATTAGATACTACTGCATCAATATCCATCTGTCTCTCGTTCAATTCCAAGTTTAAGGATTCCGGCGATTGGGCTCTGAGCGCTATTGTGCCAGGATACTCCTTTTCAAAAGCACGAGCTGTGTCCACGTTTTCAAAGCTCGAATCGTGACAAATGGGACACATTCCATTACGAAGAAGGACAGGTAAGGTTCCAGGACCTACATAATGATTTACATTGGTAATTAGCACATTGGTCATTCCAGCACTCCTTTTCAGATATGCTCTTCATTGCGTCATTTATGAGGATTTAAGCCAATTGAGTCGTTCGATTGCAGCATCATTTAGCGGTTCTGATTGTTTTGTGGTTTCATTGCTCTGTACAATCACTGTCTTCGCGGTCGCTGGTTTGCGTCCGTTCTGAAACAGCGCCTGTTCAAAAGTAACTGAGCTTAGTCCGACCTGAGATACTCTCGTGCCGATATCAACAAGACCTGGCCAATTGATTTCTGAATAGAAATTGATCGCTTGGCAGGCGATAACAAATGTGCAACAGGGGCTGGCAAGAGGTGCATCTGGATTGTTAAGAATTTCAACACACCCTGTTTCAAAAAGGGCTGAAAACACCGTGCTTTTCACGTGCCCTTCGCGGTCGGTATCTGCATATCTCAGTTTCTCGAAGGTTGTTGCGGGATACTGATCGAGCTCCAATGACTCGTCCATGAATTTCACATGATCGTGGGAATCGGATAAACCCTTTTTCGCAACAGGACTCGCTTCATTCACTATGCATTCGGGTGCACTGCGGCATATGGCAAGGATTTGATCCGAGAACTCATTTGCCTTCACTGCTCTTGACAGAGACAGCCCTCCAATGCACAGCGCCAGAAACAGCACTGTTTCTTTAAATAGCTTTGAGTCTATGCCGGTATCATATGGGTTATTGCCACATATGGCGGCAATTGTTTTCTTTAACTCGACCTCATATGCATGGCGAAATTCAGGACTGGATCTTGCGGTCTCAGATACCAGTGCAGCCAACGCACAACTATTGGACAAATTGTCGCGGTGTTCTGCTGTTAGATATCGCTGTGCAAGCTGTTCAAGCCTTTTTGCCCATGGTTCATTCTTTTTTGAATGTATCCACCAAGGCCGATTTTCCACTAATGCCTGTTGGAGGGAAGCTACAAGCAGCTCATCTTTGTTGCTGAAGTGCGAATAAAAGGTCCCATGAGTCAAGCCAGCGTCTTTCATTACCGAGGCGATAACCGCGCCCGACAGACCTTCTTCACACAATCGAACCGCTCCTGATTTGAGGATGCGTTGTAAAGATGCTTGTTTTAGAGCAGATCGTTGTTTCATGATTGCATATACCTTATTGGCATTATTATAATCATGCCAAAAAAATATATCGTATTATATATATCATGTCAAATACATTTAATCGGGCCCGTGATATTTGACCGATTATGAGTTTAAGATTTTGTTGTCTTGTAATATTTTAACGGCTAATACTATAATTTTGGATTGTTGGGCTGAGATGTCTGTACCAATTTTATTGTTATGAAATCGAAATATGGTTTGTTCATTTAAACTTCTGTTTGAAAATTCTGCTTTGATTGAACTGCTAATAATGGGTATCGAGAGCCATTAAATGGCGTTGGCAATTATCATACTTTTCATTTAATCTACGGCATGCCATACATTGACTGTTTAAAATCCGCTTTGCTGTTGAGCCTGAATATGTGCTACTATTTATTCTGTTTGATTGATTGTATTATTTGAATGGAGGGATGCTATGGATATCAGAGGTATCCAGTTCTTGGAAGATGTTTCGTGGGACAGTGGC
>ERZ795057.858-NODE-858-length-29426-cov-40.660720_pt1 | contig 29426 bp, 31 predicted proteins | sample MGYA00375141_ERZ795057 | MGnify/ENA primary metagenome ERZ795057 (study PRJEB30186, sample SAMN05720163) | activated sludge metagenome | isolation source: Anaerobic digester | place: Hong Kong | collected 2015-01-26 ...
TTATAATAAGAACAAGAAATACTGCTGTTTGAGGAGAGTAATGAATCCGATCAATGGTGCACTGTTGCAGGATGCATTGTTGCTGTTGGGCCAAAGGCTCCAGGTTAGGGAAGCAGATCCGCTACAGCTTGTTGTCTGCGGCGGTTCGGCCCTTATTGCCCTGGATCTGATTTCCCGATCCACCTCCGATGTTGATGTAGTGGCAATGGTGTCTGCGGAAAAAGTTCTGTATTCACCGGCTCCATTTCCGCCTGTTTTGAAAGACGCTGCTAATGAGGTTGCATCATTGCTCGGCCTTCCTGAAGAATGGTTGAACCACGGGCCGAGTAGTGATTCCGGAGGGCTCTTCCAGTGCGGTCTTCCAAGTGGTTTGCTCCAGCGTTCACATCCGACAGATTTTGGGGATTGCCTTCGTGTGTATTTCATAGATCGGATAGACCAGATATTCTTCAAGGTCTATGCGGCAGCGGATCGTATGGGTGTTCATGTGGATGATCTCATAGCGCTTGATCCCGCACCTGAAGAGTTAGTAGAAGCAGCTCTCTGGTGTATGTCCCACGATCCCTCGGAGGAATTCAGACACATTCTGATTTCCATGTACCAGCAGTTAGGATTCGAAGATGCCGCAGACGACCTATAGATCTGAGATTCTCGATGACTTGCTGGGCCTCATCTGGTCCCAGTGGACTACCATGGGGGTATCGGGCAATGTGCCTGTTGTGAACAGGTGGATCATTGACCCTGAAGCTCTTGTTGTTTTCACCTGTGATGTGGGGAGATACGATCCCAGGGTGTTCGATGGAATGCTTGAATGGATCAGTATTCACCAGCGTCTCGTCAATGTGAGCCGGCTGAAAACTTTAACAAGTGAGTTAGGTCTGTCTGACGGAAGGATCTTACCTGCCATTGCCGACCTTCTCACCAAACCCTCTTCCCGGTCGAAATGGAATGGGCTTGCAAAGAACATCCCCGTGGGTGAAGTGCGCCAGGAGCCTCTTTTCTACCTGAAAGACGGCCGTTCCCACCCCGATCCAGTAAAACCCGATCCGCATTTTGACAGGGCAGGGTTCTCAAGAAGCAAGTACACCGACCGTAATTCAGTTATGCAGTTTCCGCCGAATCGTCCTGCGAATCTGTTACTGAAACTCAGGGCTCTGTTCGGTGTGAACGCAAGGTGCGAAACGATCGCCTATCTCGCCACGCATTCAGAGGCTAATCCTACGGAAACAGCCTCTGCCATTGGCTACTCTCAGAAAGCCGTGTTCAACGTAATGAATGAACTTTCCCATTCTGGTGCAGTTACGAAAAGGGTAAGGGGCCGGGAAACCCTTTACAGCCTGCGAAGGAACTGCTGGAACAAGCTGCTGTGGGCGGGGAGCGCTGAAGCGCAATGGCTCGGCTGGAGGGAGGTTTTTTCATTCCTGCTGAAGACCTGGGCAGCCTTTGATGATGCCCGGATTCAGGGCAATCTGGACAGTTCTCTTCTTCACGAGATTACTCTTCTCATCAGAAGAGATGCTCAAAGCCTTCCGCAGCAGATAATCGCGCCCCTTGAAATTGTTCTTGCAGGTTCCGCAGAAGCTGCGGCGGACATGCGGACAACCTGCGAAGCGCTGCGGAAGTTCATTCAAGAACTGAGATAACAGCTTCTATTCCAATTGCCTCGAAGCTGTGGCTTTCACAGAAGGCACAGGGCAGATCCGGTTGGCCCGTGTCATGCTCCCCTAACCTCGATGGTTTGCCCTCCTGCAACTCACTTAGGGACCGGTCAAGCAGAGTGGATGCAACTGTAACGTCTTGATCACATCCATGTGGTGCAGATCATTTCATGCCATGAAACAATTTGTACCAGAGCGGGTTGAAGCGCGGCTTGGAAGTTCGTTGAGGCCATCCCCGTTGCGGTTGCCACCGGCGGGCTTCACCCAGGAAAGCCGGCTCTGGTGCTGTTGGGCTTTCTTCCAGGCTGTGATTCGCGGTATTCGATCTGCTCAAGCAGGCCTTGACCGCGCAACAAATAAGTACTACTATTTGTGGCATACGCGAAAGGATTACAATGGCACAGTCTGTTGACAGTAAAATATATAACAGAATTAAGGGCCATGGTAAGGGTTGGGTATTCACTCCGGCTCATTTCATGGATCTGGGAAGCAGGACAGCGGTGGCAACAGCGCTGATGAGATACAAACGCAGTAACATGATCAGACAGATCGCACGGGGACTCTACGAATACCCTCGTGAAGACCCTCTTCTCGGAGTTCTTGCGCCTTCTGTAGAGAAAATCATGGACGCTCTTGAAGAAAGGGATGCGGTACGCCTTCAACCTTCCGGTGCTTACGCGGCCAACCTGCTTGGATTGAGTGAGCAGGTTCCTATGAAGATCGTGTTTCTGACCGACGGTCCTGCAAAGAAACTGAAGATCGACAGCCTGAACATCGAACTAAGGCGTACAACACCAAAAAACATGATAACGGCGGGTAGGATCAGTGGAACCGTCATCCAGGCACTTCGATGGCTGGGGCAGAAGAATGTTGACAACAGGATTGTCTCCCTCCTGGAAGAACGGCTGGACAGAAAAAGCCTGGCTATCCTGAAGAGGGATATACACCATGCACCTGTATGGATTGCAGAGATCATCAGGTCTCTCTGCGGAGAGGATCAGCAGCCATGACAGGATATCTTCCTCAGGTAGCAGAACAGCGCCGTCTAAGCAGGGAGATGTTCATAGGGGAAGTTTCCGGATTTCGATGCGGTTTTGGCGTGATTGAGGATTTCCAGAACAGCTTCAAGGACGGCTGACAGCAAAGGCATAAGACCTCAGCATCACATAAAGGAGAGGGGATCGCCAGGAATGCTGGCCTGGCCCTGAACCTGCATGAGACCGGATGTCAATTGGAAAAGGTGTACCCATTCACTTCTACTCCAACCATTGCCCTGGTCAAGAGCCCGAGGCTGTTCTAGAACGATTCGGTAAGCATGGACGATTCGGCTTGCGCCTGAATCGTCCAATGATTATAAATTGTTCATGAAAAACTTGCGCGAGAAAACAGAGAGATATCTTAGAGAATTTGAAAAAACTCCCTTTTCATTGAAACCGGTGAGTGCTCCAAGACTTCCGCTGGTGTTGCGTGAACGCTACAAGATGTTCGTTTCCAGGCTCTTCGGGCGCGAATGGCTCCTGGCTATGGAGGCGGATGGCTGGGAAGCGAGAACTCCCACCGAGTACAGGCAGCACCTGCAGCAGATAGCCCATGCCACCGGCAAAGATCATATCGCAGTGGTTCTTCCCGCGATTTCGGCGAAGGTGCGCAATCGTATGGTGCAGATGAACATTCCTTTCATCGTTCCCAATACTCAGATATACCTGCCCCTGGCTGTGGTGAACCTGAAGGAAAGCTATCGTGTGCCTCAATATATGGAGGGAAAAGCTCTGTCCCCTGCGGCTCAGGTCCTCTTCTTGTTCCAGCTGCAGAGGGGGGGGCTCGAGAATCAATCCTTCAAAGAGATCTCGCGAAGGGTGGGCTATTCCCGGGGGTGGATATCCGCTGCATGCGCTGAGCTGGAGCAGAACGACCTTTGCAGGACTTTCCGGAAAGGCAAAGAACAACGCTTGGAGTTCAACCGCCCTCCCGGAGAAATGTGGGAGGCGGCGCTGCCATTGCTCAGATCCCCGGTCCGAAAGACCTACTGGGTAACCTGGACTCGAAAGCCTCTTCCCGAGGCGCGACTTGCCGGCATCTCGGCTTTGTCTCGCATCACCCGCCTGGCTGATGACAGAAACGCAACATATGCCCTGAAAGAAAAAGCTGTTCAAGATGGCCTGGAAAAGGGACACATGCACAGCTGCATTGACCCCTATGAAGCTGATGTACTACTGGAAGCATGGAGTTATGATCCTGCTTTGATCTCAGAAGGTGACGCGGTCGACCGCCTCTCTTTGTTTCTCAGTCTTCGAGAAAATCCTGACGAACGGGTTCAATCCGCACTTGCCGACATGATGGAAGGCTTTCCATGGCGGTGAGAGGACTCGATTTGCTCAGTGAACGATTCACCGGTTTTCGGAACGCTTTTGTCCTGATCGGTGGAGCGGCCTGCGATCTCTGGTTCAGCGATCAGAACCTTTCCTTCCGTACCACTCGGGATCTGGACATAGTCCTGATACTCGATCGACTGACTCCTGGTTTTGTTGAACGGTTCAGAGACTTCATCCAGGAAGGTGCATACAGCGTAAAACAACGAAACGAAGATTGTCCACCGGTGCTTTACCGCTTCGCTAAGCCGGGCAAAGAGGAATACCCCTATATGATAGAGCTGTTCTGTCGTGCGGCTCCCGGGCTCGATCTTGATCCCGGTCAGCAGATCATCCCGGTTCGCATGGAGGGTGCTCGGAGCTTGTCGGCAATCCTTTTACATGAGAGTTACTACAAGTTCCTCTTAGACCACTGCCGGGAGTCCCGTGGCATCTTTGCCGCAGATGCCGCGGCGCTCATTCCCCTCAAAGCACGGGCATGGCTGGACCTGACTGAAAGGAAAGCCGCCGGTGAACACGTAAAAGAGGACGACATTAAGAAACATCGTAACGATGTCTTTCGCCTGGCCATCACCCTGCCTGGCGAACCCGACATTCCCTTGCCGAACGAGTTAGCTCATGATGTGGAAAGCTTTCTAAGCAGCTTTCCCCCGGAAAATGAGGAATGGGAGGCCATTAATCAGGCTATACGCCCCATTGCGCGGGGTCCTGTCACTTCGAAAACCCTGTTAGAGACCATCAGAATCTACTTTCAACTTGCAGACAAGCACCCAGAAGGCCTAAAGGAAGAGTCAGCTGGCTCACCTTGATTTATGGAGCCTTATGAGCTTCTTTACCGAACCCGCCATCTCCAGCACTATTATCACGGCGATGAACCAGACCACAGACCTGGCGAACACCTCCCCTGTTCGTGCAAGGGTCTCCATCCGGGCCGGATCCAGCATTCCTCCTCTGATAACGGTGAGGGAGTCGAAGCTCAGTATCCTGTATACGACGGCCAGTTCGCCCAGACCGATAAGGATGCCTCCTGTTAGGGTGGTTCCGTTCCAGCCACCCTTTGCGTACTTGTAGAGGGTTATGAGAAGTGTAAGCGCTCCAAGCCCGTTCACCGCCCAGAACACCGCCGACCATTGGGGACTCATTCCTATCTGCATCTGCACCTGGTTGCCTATCGTGGCGGGGAAATGCCAGAGCCCGTTCCACCAGGTAAGGAAGGCAACTTCGATCAGGAACTCGAACCCAGTTTCAAGGCGGCTTATCCTCAGGTCTTGCTTTTTATCCTTCAACCTGCCGGGCGACCACTTGTAGAGCCCCTCCAGGGAGTTTGGGCTGCGTTCCAGGAGGTAGAACACCGCGGTAACCACAGCGAAAACCCATACGGCGTATGTGACGAGATCGCCTATGACGGAGGTAAGCCCCTGGAGGAAACCGCCGCCTGCCATGAGGAAAGGCAGCAGCGCGAGGATGCGGATGCCCAGCACCCATGCCATTGATAACTTCAGCGCCCGTTTGTAGGCGGGGTAGGCTTCAGGGCCGATGAGGTGCTGATTTTGCAGGTAGGCCGAGGCAACCTTCATGGGATGGCCCAGCTCTTTGAGGATTCCCTCTATCTCGGCGCTGTTGAGCTTTCTTCCCAGCTGTGATTCGCGGTCTTCGATCTGCTCCCGGATCGTTGACTCCAGCTCGTCCCTTACATCTTCTCTCATCTCTTCGGGCAGGTGCGCCGCAAGACTGTCCAGATATCTTTCCACCATTCCCATGCTATCCTCCCAGCGCGCTTTCTGTCCCCATTATTCGCTCAAGGGCGCTCGATACGTCTTCCCATTCCTCCTGCAGGTGCCTGAGGGTGGTCTCCCCCATGGGCGACAGTTTGTAGAACCGCTTGCGCCGCCCGTCTTCCTCCCGCCACTCGCTTTCCAGGAGGCCCTGCTTCTCCAGGCGGCGGATCAGGGGGTAGAGGGTGCTCTCCTCGATGTTCAGGCCGTAGTCGCCCAGGTCCTTTCTCAGGGAGTAGCCGTAATGCTCGGTGCGCAGCCTTGAGAGTACCGCCATCACCAGCACTCCCCGCCTGAGCTCGGATCTCAGCCCGGCCAGCGGATCCTCTGTGTTCACTTCCACCTCCCTTGATGACTTGCTTGCGTCTGCTTTGCTGTGCGCCACACACTGTATGTTGCATACTATGTGTCGTACAGTATCATTCGTCAAGTGGCTTCTTCATGGTTGCTGTAGTTTCCTGTTGCTGCATTGATGTGCAACTCATTGGCATCAGTGCTTTATTGTATTAAATTTGATACACATAAGTGCACTTTGGTTTTTCTCGGAGGACGGAATCCAATGCGATACAATATTTATTGTGATGAATCATGCCACCTAGAAAATGATAAGCAGAATGTAATGGTTCTTGGTGCTCTGTCATGCCCTACCGAAAAGAGAAAGGATATTGCAGAGAGGATTAGGGAGATTAAGGAGAGCAATGGTTTCCGTAGAACCATAGAGCTGAAATGGACAAAAGTATCAAAGGGCGGAGTTGATTTATATCTAGATGTAATAGACTATTTTTTTGATAACGACGACTTGAAATTTAGAGGAGTAGTGATACCCGATAAAATGAAGCTCGATCATGGAAAGTACAATCAAACACACGACACATGGTATTACAAGATGCTTTTCTTGACACTGAATTTTCTGATGCAAAGTGATGATAGCTACAATGTTTACATTGATATTAAGGATACTAGGTCTGCAAAGAAAATGGAGAAACTGCATGATGTCCTTTGCTGTAGTAACTATGACTTTGATAGCAATATTATTAGAAAAATACAGTCAGTGCGATCAGATGAGGTTGAGCAGATTCAACTTGTTGATCTGCTGATTGGGGCGCTTTCATATGCCAATCGATATCTATCAGATAACGCTGGTAAGCAATCTTTGATTTCCCGGATTAGAGATAGATCGGGATTCAGCTTACTTCAATCTACTACTCTTGGCGAAAGAAAGTTCAACATCTTACGCTGGAAGTCCTGCAATGGATAGTCACAATTGCGACCTCAGTTGGTTGCCTAATCTGGTACGATTGGAGGATTGGGGCGGGGAATGGCAACCTTTCTTAGAACATATCTACTCTTTATTCAGGCATGATTTTATAGAAACAGCACCGATATGGCCGAGAAAAAGAGTGGGCTTGAAAAGACATCCCATAAGCAAAGGTAAGGAAGCAACATTCTGGCATTTCATACAGGAGGGTGCAATGGAAGATGAACGAACCCCCTGTCTGCATAGATGTGCAAGAATACAATGGCCAAGAGCACTGATAGATGTCTTCCCAGATAGAAAACCCATATCATCCGATCCTATCAAGTGGTGGAAAAATCGTAGAGGAAGTAATGCCTTCTTTGTTATCTCCCTTGTTGATTTTAGCTATTTGCACGTAATCGCAGATAGGGGAGAATATGTTTTGCCTTGGACTGCTTACTGCGTAGAGAGAAACCATCAAAGGAGAAAGCTCTGGAAAGAGTATGAGCTGTACTGGGACAATAAAGGCTGAAGCCGCCATTTTTCATGACGGCTTCGATACTCCTTCTACACATGGCAGATGAGCTGGATGATTACTAACAACACGCTTGGGTGGTGTCAACCCCCCCCTAAACTGTTCAGCGTCAACTGTTTCTTCCTTCAATCGGCACATCATCGGCTCAAACACCCCCCTGTTTCATCAAGTACGGTGCTGAAACACCCCCATGTTTCGTCATGGATAGGTGAAGCTGCAGCCTGGTGCTCTTGCTGGCCATGCCAGACGCCGGGATTATGGAGGCTGATGGATAAGGGATTTCTAAACGGGCTCCACAAGCAAGCGAACGATTCGGTATGGCTGGACTATACGACTTACACCCGTATCGTCCAGAGAGTTTTCGACCTGTAAGCCGCACGGGAGAACAGTTCTATCCGGCAATATCTGCGAAGTCCCTGAATGATTCGAATGCCATCAAAAAACGATTGCCTTCCAGGCGCTCCTTGATCTTATCCGCTTCTTCTGTTGTAAGCAGACCTTTCTTTATCGCCATTACGATCAAGCCTGGTGTTGTGAGCAGGTGTACCGGCTTTTTTGCCTTCTCGTTCAGTCTCCTCGCCTTGCCGTCATCGGTTCCCGCGGCCCATCCGGTCTTCCAGGCAAGTGCCAGACAGGAGGCTTCCCCGCGCCCCAAGATCTTCGCCAGTTTTTCGGTCTCGAGTATGACTTCCCGGTGGGTTACCGGCTCGAACCTTAGTGTTCCCTTTTCCAGCAGGGTTTCAAGGTCAGCCTTCTGCTTAGGGTCTCTGATCTCGTCGATGACCAGAGAGGTGACTCGGAAATCGTATCCGGTGAGTTCGGCCAGCAGATCAGAGCGCTCCGCATAAAAGAGGTTAATCAGAAGGCATGCATCAAGAAGTACGACCATCAATTATCCTGTTGCTTATCCTCGCCGGGGATCAGCGCAGGCACCGGCTCCGGCAAAATCTCGCAGACGAGATCCTCGAATGCCTCCAGCTGTTCGCCCTCGCAGACGAGGCTGCCGATCTGAAGGCACTTGCTTCGTCCGATGCGGTCTCTCCGGAGAGCTTCAAGGGCCATGTTGATCAGCGTGTTGCGGAAAAGGTCCGGCTCCTGGAAACAGTCTTTGCTGCTGTTGCGCTGCATGAGACGCCTGAGCCCCGCTCCGGTCCCTCCGCCCTCCTGCTTTATCAGGTCATTAAGCCTCGCCTGGCTTAAGAGGCCGATGTTCCGCAGCCGGTAGAGCATGGCCTGCATGCTTGCTCCGAAGTAGTGTGCCAGCCGCGCGGCGTCGATCAGGGTCAGCTCCTGCTCTCCTGCGATGTTCCGCTCTTCCACCCGGGTGACTTCCTCTTCATCGTACAGCTCGATTCGCTCCCTGGAAGGGGCTCCCTTGCCTATCTTCCTTACCATTTCCAGGCAGCCGTCTTCGGGCATCAGGAAGGCAGCTGCAAAGGCGTTCGCCCTGACTTCAATCAGATACTCTCTCTCGTTTCCTCTGCTTACCACTGCCGGCAGATGGGAATCCATCAGAACATGGCCGTACTCATGGGCCAGAGAGAATCTCTTCCGCAGGGCTGACTGGTCCTTGTCCACAAAACAGACCGCACCGGTGCTTCCCATGTTGATCGTGAGTCCGGAGACATCCTCCGGCAATGCGAACTCGTCAGCGTATACTCCCTGTGCTTCCACCAGCTCCCCGATGCTCTCGATACGGTCCGCTCCCAGACCAAGCCTGGTTCTTTCCTGCGCAGCGGTCCGGTTGCCCTGCCGTATCGCTTCACCCTTTCCCGTTGGGCCATGGAGCATGTAACGGGGAAGCACTGAGTCTGAGGCATCGGCTCCCAGCAACTCGCGCAGGTCAGCTGCCTCACGGGCTATACGAATGCTGTGTGAAACAGCCTTATCGATCTCGGATGTATCATCCATGTTCAATGCACGACGGAAGCGAACAACCGCGGTGTCCAGGTCTTCAGGTCTGCTTCGAAGCAGGTCGGAGACGGTGCATCCGAAGAAATCCGCAATACGGAACAATTCCAGCGATTCCGGTTCCCTGCGGCCTGCTTCCATCTGGGCGATGACCGATCGGGATACACCCGCCCATTCCGCAAGCTTGTCCTGGGTTGCGCCCATCCTCTCCCTGAGGTTACGAATGGTTTCACCAACACCGGACATGTTGCCTCCCCAGGTAACTGCCTTTTGAATGGCTCGCTTCCTCGGCCGTGTTCGCACCGTAAGTCTGACAGCAAGGTTCAACCTGATGGTTCTGCTGACATTCCACACTCATTATCATTCTGTATACCCGCTCTTTCATCTGCAACGAAGATAACACTATATCGTATTTTGTCAATTACTGACAATCTTCGTTATCAGGTTGCTATGCATGGATATGAAAGACAGCCGCCGGCGCTTCCTTCAGTTGAACTGCAATGAACCTGGCTCTATGGGGAACGATCGTCAGGCCCGGGGCCTTGAGATCTCCACCCTGTTCCTGCCCAGGTGCTTGCCCCGGTACATGGCACGGTCGGCGCTTCGAATAACGGCCTCAACAGGGGTGCAGCCCCCCTGGCACAGGCCGAAGGTCATGGTGAGGGGAATGCTGTGTTCCCCGACCTGGAAGGGTTCGGCCTGGATGGTCTTTCGCAGGTTGTCCGCAACCAGGGCGGCGTCCTCCGTGTCGGTCTCCGGAAGGAGGATCAGGAACTCCTCGCCGCCCCACCTCACCGCCAGGTCGTTCTTCCTTATGGCTCTGTTCATCCTTTCGGCAAGCTGTACCAGAACGGCGTCGCCCACCTCGTGACCGAAGCTGTCGTTGCATGACTTGAACCTGTCTATGTCCGCCAGGATAAGGCTGAATCCGCTGCCGGTCCGCTTGTACTGCTCCTGACGGTGGGCCAGCCATTCCAGCGCAGCCCTCCTGTTGCCCAGGCCGGTGAGGGCGTCGGTCCTGGTGAGTTCCTCTGCCTCTGAGTAAGCCCTGGCCAGTTCCAGGTTGGCCAGGTTGAGCTGCTCTATCTTCCGCTCCCGCTCTTCGGTCTCGTAGTACAGCCTGAGCACATCTATTCGCCTCAGTCTCTTCTCCGACAGCTGTTCCTTCTGTATATCCACGTATCCCCTGAGGCTCTCATAGGCTCCACGGTGATCGCCGGCCAGTTCCTGGACCCTGGCCTTCTCCCTGAGTATCTCGCCCAGTTTCCCTCTGTCTCCCAGTTCGGCGGCGAGCTCCTCGGCCATTGCGGTGAGATCAAGGGCCTCTTCAGGTTCGCCCTTTATCCTGTGGAGTTCCTGGAGCTTCATCAGGCTCATCAGTATCCCGCTCTTCCGGTTCATTCCCTCGGATGTGGCAAGGGATGTTCTGAAATGCTCCTCCGCCTCTTCGTACTCGCCCTTTGCCAGGCAGACGGAACCAAGGCTGTTATGGGTGAGGGATATCAGGTATTCGTCATCCCTTTTTCGGGCTTCCAGGAGGGATTCGGTGTAGGCCTTCTCGGCTTCATCCAGCCGCCCCCTCTCCTGCATCACCGTGGCGATGTTGTAGGAAACGCCGGGGATGCAGGGAGCGTGTTCCAGTTCCCTGTACACATCCAGCGACCTCCTGTAGTAGTCCATGGAACCGTTCAGGTCGCCTGAGAGCTTCAGCACATTGCCGATGGCGGAGAGGAGATGCCCCTCCTGCAGCTGGGCGTCGGATGACTCTTCGGAGAGGGAAAGGTCTTCATAAACGCGAATTGCCCTCAGGTAGTACTTCAGGGCAAGGTCCAGGCTGGTGAGGAAGTAGTGCATGTCCCCCAGCCTTCTCAGGCATCTGCCCTTCAGGGGAAAGACCCCGGCATGCTCCGCGTGCTTAAGGGCTTCGGCGTACTTGTCTATTGCAAGGGGATAATCCCAGGAGACCCTGGCGCACTCGCCCAGGCCGTAGAGGGCCCTGCCCTCCTCCTCGTGCATTCCTCCGGCCCCCACCAGGCCCAGGGCCTCCATGAAGAGCTCCCTTGCCCCCTCGGGGTCGGTCTCCACCAGGGGGAAGCCCCGGTCTATCAGCCGTCGGACCCGTTCTGCAGGAGATGATTCTGCCATTTCGGCACCCCCCCGTTCAAACCCCAGGCAGTATCACAAAATATCCGAAGGAATATGGCAGGTCAATAAGCCGGAGTGAGTTACCAGCGCCGGAGTCTGGTGTTCCCCGGCGTGCTGTGCCGGGGACAACTGACTGCTTCATTCCTCCGGTGCGTCACCGTACTTCAGGTGCTCTTCGTTCACCATGAGGGCACTGCTCAGACGGGAGGCCATGGCATCGGAAACGCTGCGGCGCCCGCATTCATAGTCGCTGACCATGTTCTGACGGATACCGAGTTTCTCAGCCAGCTGGGCCTGGGTAAGACCGGCCTTCAGGCGGGCGCCGGCAAGAAGGTTCCCTACCCGGTTCTTCTCCATTCCCATCCAGAACTCGGTGCTTTCTATGGAGATAAGATCCTCTTCAGGATCATCCGCCAGTACAACGATGTCATACTTCTTTCTGATCCACTCCACGAGCTCGGATGCCCGTTCGCCATGGATCGAAAGTTCAATATGGGGCTTTTTCACCAGAGCCAGCATAATGCACCTCTATTGCGATCGAATCTTTTCGGCATGACAGTTCCTTTGAACATAACCCCCTGCGCAGCTCCACTGTATCCATGGTTCAGTGAAGGTGATCAGCGTATGGATCGCTGGATATCCTCCAGTACTCGCCTGTTCCTATTCCCATGAAGGGAACTGTGAGGTGGTCGAGATCGGCTTCAGGGTGGAGAGAGGCGTAGTTCACGGTGAAATCGCTCATGGGCATGCTGAACACTTCCGGGGGAGACAGGGCAGTTCCGGTCTCTTCCGCAGCTTCTATAACGAAGTCCGAGCCATAGGAGGCGTAGGGCTCAGCTATGTAACCGCCCTGGAGATATCTCAACGAATCGGCCTTCAGCACCAGATGGGAACCACGCAGCTTCCATTCCCCGGATATCTCAATAAGCCTGCGGGAGCCGTCCATGCTGTTCTCCCGGTAGATGAACCTGCCAGTGGGATAGAAGAAGAAACGCCTGCTGTACCCTGAACCAACGGCGGCGCTGCCGTGCCAGAAGCCGATCAGGTCGCTTTCATCGGGCACGGTGTCCGCTTCTTCTGTGAGGCTTTCCTCGTAGAACTGGATGCGGCGGATGTTCCATTCATCAACCGGGGTAAGGTAATCCGAGACGTCGTCATTTACAGGAGCGTACCATGGAAACGACATGAAGTGCTCTGTCAGCGAACTGTCGCTGAAAATGCAGCCGTACCTTGCGAAAATGGTGTTCCTGAGGATCATCAGCTGCTCCGCGTCCAGCGAGGCGAACTGGAAGTCGGAGAGGGTGAAGTCCAGATCCCCAATGGTACCTTTGGTTATGATGGAGTCCGCCGTGTGCAGATCTCCCTGGACCTGTGACTGCCTTTCGTACATCTCGAGTTCCTCATCGGTGAACGCCAGTGACACCGAGACAGCCGCGGCGCAGAGCAGTGCCGCCTTGAGAATGTGCGAGCTGAGTTTCATTGAACTGCTCCTTCCGCTTTTTTCTTCACTGCCTGGCCTTCATGGAACTGCCTGAATATGCCCGTGCTCCTCCGGTGAAAAAAAGCCCCCGCCGTGGGGCGGGGGCATTGTTCAGCTTCTCTTCAGCCCTGGTACTTCGCGTCGCCGAAGGCAAGGATGGGATAGAATATGATGGGGAGTAAGAGCATTCCGATGGCGAAGCCGGTTTCCTGCCCGAACTTCTCCGCCAGGGCGATGATCGTGATTATCGCAATGATCACATTCGCCACGGGAACCAGCAGCAGGAGGAACCACCATTCGGGTTTGCCTGCTATCTGAAGCATCACGATGACATTGTAGATCGGGATTATGGCAGCCCAGCCGGGCTTGCCCGCCTTTTCGATGATCTTCCACTGGCAGATGATCATGAACAGGCCCACGACAATGCCGAAGATGACCATGGGCAGGGCGACCAGTGCTGCCTCTGCCCCTGAACCCGACTGTTTTGCAACTGCGGTTCCCGTGAAAAGAAGCAGAACAAGGGCAACCGTCGAAAGACCAAGAATCTTCTTCATCCCAAACCCTCCCTAAACTGGAACTTCCAGGAGCCGATGACCATCCCGGCTCCAAATCAGGTAAAAGAATACCCGCGGAACCACCTCCGGTCAATCGTCCTCATCCATGAAATGCAGCGGGAAGATGGCCCTTCCTTTTTAATACAGAACGGTCGGAATGGCTCAAGGCAGGACTGGAGTGCTGTAACCTGCGCTCCTGCAGGTCTTTGACCTGTACCCCGGGTTACCTTTATTCTCTTTCTGGAACGCAGCACGGAAAGGAGCGGGCATGAGATACTTGTTCATTGTTCTGCTGGTGTTGTGTGTCACCCTTGCCTTCGGAGAAAGAACCGGATCGTCCGGTTACAACCCCCCTGCGCAGGTTCGCGGCACATACACCGTGGTTGAGTCCTTCGCAGTTGGCCTATCATCCGCCTACGGCCTGGCCATTCAGAGGGAGATACCCAACAGCATCTGGATCTCCCAGTACACACCGGTCGTTAACCATGAGTTCGACATGGGCACGGGAACGGCCACTGGCAACACCTGGCCCATCGACAGCGGCGTTGACCCCGACGATATGGGTTACTGTGAGTACGCCGGTTCGCCGAACCAGTTCTTCTTCGGAGACTGGGCCGGGAGCAACATCGCCATATACGATGTTTCCACCACAGGAGCTTCCCCATACTTCATGAAGGACCTGGCCGGCCCCGCTGGCTGGCAGGCGGTGTGCGGCGTGGCAGCCGGGCATGGGAATCTCTACGCTTCCAACTTCTTCACCGATGTGATCGCCTGGGGCGACTACACCGGCACCGAAAGCACCGTTACATGGTCCACGGCCAGTTTTGCCTCGGTGTCGGGCATGTCGGTGTACATGGACTGGCTCTTCGTGGCATGCCAGATAACTGGTTCCGACAACCTGTTCATATTCGAGCTGAACCCCGACGGCAGCCCGAACATGACCCCGGTATGGTCCACCACCTTCACCGAGAGCACCAGTTCCGCCGGCGGAGTAGACTACGACGGGGAATATCTCTGGGTTTACCCCCAGAATGACAACCTCTTCAAGCTTGACATCGACTGGGCGCCCAGTGCTCTGGACAGAACTACCTGGGGAGCCATAAAGGCCACATTCTAGTAGCTTCTTAAGTTAGGGCCGGTGCACTGCGCCGGCCCTTTTCATGTACTTGCCGCCGGGGTCTGCTTGTGGTATTGCAGGCTGTGTACTCAAACAGGAAGGATGGCAATGACAGACGCCTTCGAGATGCAGAAGAGGTACTTCACCGCGCAGCTGGAGAAGTTCGACTCCCGGCCTGAACTGCACCGGGCCATGATAGCCGACTGCAACCACTACCTGTCCCTCCTTGAGGAAGCCGGCTCGCCGGGAGCCTTCAAGAGGAAGGTGCAGCAGACCGGGAACATGCTCTCCACGGGAAAGGCCAATGCCATGGACCGGTACCGCAACCGCTGCGCCCTGTATTCCGCCCTGGGCCACGAGATGAAGGCCCGGGAGAACAGGGAGAGGCTTTCGGTGATAGAGGGAGCCTCCACCCAGGCGGAGCTGAGCGCCATGCTTACGGAGTTCGAGGAGAAAGCCGGGCTGGGAAAGCTTGAGGATCAGGCGCTGAACGCGCTGGGGTCGGTGATATCCTCCCTGTTCCAGCTATGCACCGATGGGGCGGGTTCCTCGGACAGGGAGCGGGATCTGGTGGTGTTCCGGGAGTACTGGAAACAGATGCTGGAGGCTGATCCCTCGGTAACCTGGGAGAAGATAATGACCCACAGGCCCTACAGGGACAGGATTCCTTTTACCGACTTCCAGATGGGTTTCCTGGAGAAGGTGTTCAAGGAGGTGTGCGGTGGATAGCACCCTGAAGCAGATGCTGGACGGTTTCGCCTTTTCGGTATCGAACTATGAATCGAGCCTGGGGCCTTCGAACGCGAAGCTCCTGAGGGTAAAGGAAATGATCGGAAAGCTTGTGGAAAAGGCCGAGAACGGAGCCGACATGGCCGCCATAAGCATGGACCCCCTTTTCAGCGAAACCGCGGTTCTCCTGGGCGAGCTTGCCAGCGAGCCTCCCCTGCCCCCTTCGGAGATAGAGGCCCTTGCAGCCCGGGGCGAGATATCCGATGAGATACCGCCGGCGTCGGTTCCCGCAGCGGGATATCACGTGGCCTATGACTCCATGCCCCCTGAGCAGCGGGAAAAGCAGAAGGTCTACTACGAAAGGATATTCGCCCTTGAGGAACAGGCGGAAGATGCCATTCACTTCAACGCCCTTCTCATGGAGGACCCGGTGCTTCTGGACATGAGCAGGATCCCCCTTATCGAAGCCGCCGGGGAAACCCTCTCCCAGGCGGAGTCCACCCACTCCCCCACCGTTCTTTACCAGCAGAGGCACGCCATGGAGACCTATTCAAGGGTGGGTACCGTCTGCGAACTGGAGTACGAGGGCATCCGCATGGCCGAAATGTCCAACACCGAGCACCCGTGGGATGCCCTGTACCTGGAGGTCATAGGGCTGCTGCCCGCATGCGCCCAGGCCATCGAGTCCTTCGGACCCAATGATGACAGCATTGCGAAGCTTAGGAACAGCCACAGGTTCATGGCGGAGTTCATGGGGATCACATGGGATAATGTTTTCTCGGATCCCAGGTACCTACTGTTCTGGAACCAGGTGTTCTGGCCCAGGGTGCCGGCGGCCAAGAGGGCTTCCAGGGGCGCTTTTTCGGCGGAGGCCTGGCGGGACATGCTGAAGGAGAAGTTCTACGACCCCTTCGTGGAAGGCACCACGGTTGAGTCGGATCCTTCACTGGCCAGGGTGAGGTTCTGGGGAGGCGAGTATGGGACATCCGAAGTTCTCAGCCTGCTGGAAGACCCGCCCAGGCCGGAGATCCCGCTTTGAGCAAGGGTACGGAGAATGTCCTGAACAGAAAGTCGTTTACCAGAAGGGATGAAAGATGAAGCATTTCAAGGAGGAGGGCGCGGTTTTCAGGAGCGTCGGAGCGGCTGGAAGGGGCACCTCGACCCGGAAGGTGGTGCTTGTGAGCATGGGGTTCTTCGGCTTCGTGTTCATGGCGGTGATACTGTTCGTGCTGAGATCCTCGGATGCGAATCCCGCCGTATACGCCATAGTGCCCATCTTCATTCTCAGCTTCGTGTTCTCCATCATGGTACTGGGAAGGACCCTGGGAAGCGGCACCATCACCGTGGACACATCCACGGGCATGGTCACGGTGAGGAATACAGCCTTCTGCGGCTTCGGCAGCAGGAAGCTGCAGAGGTCCGACATCGAGAGTGTAGTTCTGCAGGGATATTCTTCAGAGAGCACACTCAGATACAGACTGATGCTCCACACCTCAGGGGAGGGTCTCATGACCACGGGCCTCACCTTCCGGGATACGGAAACCGCCAGGGAAGCCGGCATGGAACTGGCCTCGCTGCTCTCCGTCGCCCTCAGAGAAGAAACATCGTCGCACCAGGCCTGATATCGCAGCGGATGCTTCTTCATGCCCGCCGGCGACGGTCCCGTTCACAGCCCGGAAGGGACACTCCACTTGTATACCCTTGAGATACTGGCGAGTACCAGCAAAGGAAGCACAGTATCCTCAATGATCATGGTTCATTTCATTGCGGTCTCCTGATTCTTTTCGTATTATTACTTCTCCGCGGAGGGGAAATTATTCGATTCCGCGGGTATTTGTTTTTTCATCCAAGGAAGAAGGGAATCCAGTGAGAGCAGGTAATCAATTTGCAGCGATCATCCTGGGACTGATGCTTCTGGTGCTGGCATGCGGAGGAGAGCAGGCGGAAACAGGTGAAACTGTTTCAGAACAAGCAGACGAAACCGCCGGAGAAGTTACTGAAACAACAGATGACCCAGTGGAAACCAACACGGCTGAGGCCGTGGTACCAGTAGAAGCCCGGGCTGTGGTTGAGTCAACCAACGGCGGCTACACTAATCTCGAGGTGCCTGTGGACTGGTCGAGTATAGGAGCCCAGCAGGCTTTTGTTGAAAAGTATGCCACGGGAAGCACATGCAGAATATTCATTGCCAACTTCGATACGGATGAAAACCTGAACACGATCGCAAGGGAGCCGGGGCAGGGAATTATCAAGTTTACCCTCAGCCTGCCTCCGGACAGTGACCCTCTCGTGGGCACATATGATCTAACCTGCACCGGGAGCGAGTTCACCGGTGAAGCAGGGGTTATGGTCACAGGCGGCTCCACCATCTCATTCGTAGCATCTTCCATGACCGGCGCAGCGGTGGAAATAACCTCCGTAACCGAAGATATGATAACAGGAACCTTCCAGGCAGCAGATAACTGGACCTCCATAGAAGGAGCCTTCCAGGCCGAGATAAGGTAGACTTCATTCAGGGCAGCCGGTTTCTGCCGGCTGCCGCACCACTATCTTCACCGGAAAAACTCTTCCATGATTCATGCCAACGATTGCCCCTGTGATACTGACATGTTGGTGTTTCAGTAATTTTTCAGACTGATCCATTCCAGTTCAAAGTGACCAGGGGAAGCATCTGACGCCTGGGGTAGATGTGGAAAACGGCGGTGTGTTCAGTCTGAAGTTCCCTACCGGGCCAGGAAGAAGTAGAGGGAGTTCACAGAGGTGCCCTCCGCCGGGGTGACCTTTCCGGTAACCGTTATCAGGGAGCCGGGTCTTCTGGGGCCTGTACGGGCAATGGCTATGGTGGCCCTTTCGTAGCATATGCCCCCGCTCCTGCCCCTGGAGCACTTCACCCTGGTGGGGGATATGACCCCCTCTGGAAGCTTCTTGATACCTGCGCGGAGGTTCTCCTTAATCCGCGCCCTGTCCTCCTCGTTCACCGCCTGAGAGCCGGTACGGAGCTGCCCTTTGAAGCAGTTCTGGCCGTCGATGGCCATGTCCAGGTCGAAAGTAAGACCGTAGGCGTGCTCCCGCCCCACCCAGTTTATGTCGTACTTGAGCCAGAGCTTGTAGCCGGCACCGTTCCCAGGAGAGGCCTGCAGACTGAACTCCTCCGCAGGGGAGGCTTCAGTGCCGGCCGCTTCTCCTTTGGGTTTGAGGAAAAGGTAGATGACCAGCGCGATGAGGAATACGCCGGCAATGATCGAAACGGTAAGTATCTCAATGCCCATATGATCTCTCCCTGCAATCTGCTGCCTGGATCTCTCCGGACATTATAGGCCCCTCACACTTTGGAGAACAGGCAGCCCGTGGAAGGCCGTATGGACAACGGGTTCCCGCTGCCTTATTAACACAGGGAACCATTCCGGCTTCTCTTCCTGTTACCTGCAGAGGGAGTAGCGCGGCTTGATTTAATGGTAATTCAGTATGAATTATTCCGACAGGAGGTAACATGGCACTGGCCCTTTTCATGGCGGCTGCATTGCTGTCCGCCCCGGGAGACCTGGTGTTCGTGGAAGGCGATTTCAGGGACTCCGGGGATATGGCCTGGGTCGATGAAGCCGTGATGGTGCATCTGGAGTCCGACTGCTTCCTGGCGATACTGGGGGACCTTGACCCTGAAAGTTTCGACTGGACCCTGGTTGAGGAAGCCCCTGTTGATTTGAACTGCTACCGGATACTCTACCGGGCCCAGGCAGGGGAGGGATACTCTGCCCTGCCAGGGGAGGTCGTCATTGAGACAGGGAGATTCATCCTTCTACGGCTGCCCGAGCCTGTCATCGGCCCGGTGGAGGTTCCCGGGGCCGGGTTTCTCAGACCCCTGAAGGCTCACCACCGGCGCCTGCTCCTGCCCTGCTGGGGAAGCAGCAGTGTGGACACGGCGCTGGTGGACGAGATAGTAGCGGCGGTTCTGCAGGACTCCATTCAGTCTTACATAAGCCACATGGAAAGCTACGGAACCAGGTACATGACCAGCCCGGAGTACGCCGCATGCGCCGACTGGGCCGACACCTGGATAGAGGCCCACGGGGTTTTCTGCGAACTGCAGACATTCAGCTACTCCGGAGTGGATATGAGCAATGTGGTGGCTGAAATACCGGGCACTGTGAATCCGGATGACATCTACATAATCTGCGGTCATCTGGATTCCTACTGCGCCAACCCCCTCACCGCCCCAGGCGCAGACGACAACGCCAGCGGAAGCGCCGCGGTGCTGGAAGCGGTTCGGGTGATGGCCCCATACACCTACGCCAATACGGTGAGGTTCGTTCTCTTCGCCGCGGAAGAGGCCTGGATGGTGGGCAGCGAGTATTACGTGCAGCAGGCCTATCAGGCTGGAGACAACATCCTTGGCGCCATAAATCTCGACATGGTGCTCTACGCCCCCTACGCCGCAGATTCCATCTACATACCCTATGATGATCAGTCCGAACCCCTTGCGCTGGCCGCGGGGGAGATGTTCGCCCGGTATTCCCCCGATATCTTCACCAGGGTCACATACGATCCCGGAGCCCCCAGCGACCATGCCTCCTTCTGGCAGTACGGCTACACCGCCATCGAAGTAGCCGAAGCGAATGTGGACGAGATATGGGGCGGCTACAACCCGAACTACCACCAGCCAACGGATCTGCTGAGCGAATACCTGCCCTTCTTTCCCTACGGCACCGATGCGATCCGCGCTTCCATAGGGCTCTTCGCGGCCCTGGCCGACCCTCTAGGGCCCTCTGGGATAGAGACATCTCCGGCTCCCCAAGGAACTGTGCGCGTTTTTCCCAACCCTGCCCGGGGCGGTCATGTCAGTATTTCTCCGGTAACCGGCGGCATCGGCGGAGCACAATACCTGGTAATGGACCTCACCGGGCGGATGGCGGGTCATGGCGAACTTGACGGTACCGGATGCGCGGAGTTCGACATCTCATCACTACCGGGGGGCGTTTATTCGGTGGTGTTCCCCGACGGGGGCATTGAACCCGCCAGGTTCGTCCTGCTGAAGTAGGTCTTCGAGGCCCTTAATCCATGGACTGGGAGATGCAGTGAGTTCAGCAGGTTGTTCTATCCCCAGGGAGATCTCCACCGAAAGGTGCCTGCTTCGGGTTCCTGAACTGTCCGACGCCTCTGCCCTGTTCGGCATATACGGCGACGCAACGGTGATGAGGTACATGCAGAGGCCTGTGACCTCATCGGTGGATGACTGCGCGGCCCTGATATCCTCCTGGAGGTCCGCATTCCTTTCCGGCACTTCATTCCGCTGGGGCGTTTACCTTTCCTCGGCTCCTTCCCTGCTGGTGGGAACCGCGGCGCTCCATTACTGGTCGCCCTCCTCTTTCCGGGTGGAGCTGGGGCTTGACCTCGCCCGTTCATGCTGGGGAAAGGGGTACGCCACGGAGATCACCAGTGCGCTTATCGACCTGGGCTTCGATTCCCTGGGGGTTCACAGGATCGAGATACGCTGCCATCCCCTGAACGCCGCAAGCGTGGCCATCGCCTCAAAGCTGGGCTTCACCCTTGAGGGAATCCTGAGGGACTATGTGTTCGTTCCCGGCACCGGGTTCGTGGACGAAGCTGTGTACTCGCTCCTGCTCCGGGAGCGGTAGATCACTGGATACCTGGTGAAAGAGCGGGAACGGCGGCAGTACCGCCGTTCCCAGCCGAAGGGGCGCCGGGGGGAGGCTTTCTTCCCGGCGGCCTTCGGCTAAAAGGGTCTTCCGCTTCCCCTGGGGCCTCCGCCTCCGGGGGCTCCGCCTGGGCGGGTCATCTTTCTCACCGTGATGTTAAGGGATGATGCGGCCCCTTCGTGGGTGAAGCACATTTCCGAGAACTGCGGAGGACCTCCCGGATTGCCCTGCTCGGGCTCACAGGAGGTTCCCATGGGTTCGTCGGAAGCGTCAATGTCGCCATTCTCGTTCTCGTCGTGGAAAGCCAGGGCGATGTAGTCCCCCTCCGGAACTCCGCCGATCTCGGTGTTCACCGCCTGATCAACGATGTCCAGCCGGTAGACCAGCGCGGCATTGTCCGGATCCGGAGGGAAGCCCCATTCCTCTTCGGTGAACAGTACAAGCACAGCCTGGCCAGCATCGCTTTCGAAGCCGGTGATGTTCACGAGAAGTATGCCGTCGGCTGCGGCCATGGAAACCAGTATCAGAACTGGTGTGAGCGCTTTCATTCGTCTCCTTTCCTTTGTGGAATGGTACGATAGAAGCGCTCCATTTCCGCCATGTATACCGTTTGTAACAGTTTGTACCCCGGTATGTCTGTAATATTCTGTTACAGTTCAGAACGAATCCTGTTACTTCCATCCGGAATCTTCCCGGCAAAGAACAGGAGTGAGAATGAACACGATACCGCTACTGATGATCCTGGCCGCAGAACCCGTTGAGGCTGACCTGTCCCAGTGGATGGCCCTCGCTCTGTCCAGCTCCCCTGAGCTGGTCATGGACAGCTGCGAGGTAGTGCAGGCTGAAGCTTCCAGGACTCTGGCGAAGGCATCGCTTCTGCCCACCCTTTCAGCCTCCGGCTCATTGGGAACGAACTGGATGGAGGACCCTGACGGGGACCTTGAGCAGGGGGATCTCGCAGTTTCCGGAGGAATAACGCTCTCGGTGCCGGTGCTTGTCTCCGGTGGAAGCGACTGGCTCAGGCTCGAGTCGGCCTCCATTGCAGAGAGGATCGCGCTGCTTCAGCAGCGGGAGGGGAACCTTTCCCTGCAGCTCTCGGTGGCATCAGCCTACTACAGGACATCCGGGGCAATGATGAAGGTGCTCTCCGCCTGGGAGGCTGTGTGCAGGGACAGCGTTCTCCTCGCAAGAACGGAAGTGCTGGCGGAGATGGGGGCCGCAACAGGCTGTGAGGTGCTGTCCGCCAGGATACAGGAAACCTCCTCTCGAATAGCGCTTATGGAGGCAGAAAGCCAGAGCCGGAATTATCTGGAGGAACTTTGCAGAACTGCAGGAGTGCCGGACACCGTCTGGACCGTGGGTCCGCGCCTGCCTTCAACGCTTCAGGCGGAGGAGCTTGAGGCCCTGCCCCGGGACTTCACCGGAAGCCCTTCCCTGCAGGCGGCTGAACTGCGCCTTGAGGCCGCGGGAATCGACTGCGCCGCATCGGGCAGGGAGAGGTTCCCCTCTCTGTCGGTGAACGGGTCTTACAACTGGAACGGCTCAGGCAGCGACATAGGATCACTGGACGGGTCACGGTCGTGGTCGGTGGGGATATCCATGTCCCGCACGATCTTTGACGGAGGGAGAATATCTGCCGGTATGAACTCCGCCAGGGCTTCGGCCATCTCGGCGGAGGCGTCCCTCTCACTGGAAAGACGAGCCCTGGAAGCTTCTCTGAACACCATCCGCAGGGAGCTTATCTCCTCACAGGAGAAACTTGAGCTGGCCGGGCTGTCGGTTGAGTACGCTTCACAGCGCCTGGAACTGCAGGAGATCAGATACGAAGCGGGATCTGCCGCGCTGGACGATCTTATCGAAGCCAGACGGGAATTCACCGAGTCGGAATACACTCTGATCGAGGCAAGGATTGATTGCCTGCTGCAGGAAGCTGAATACAGGGTGCTCTGCGGCATGGATGTAAGGTCGGGAGACTGAAATGAAAAGAAAAAGGAAATGGTGGCTTTTGATACTGGTACCCGCTGGTGCGTTACTGCTGCTGCCTCTGCTCCGGGGCGGGCCGGACAACGGTGTTGAGCTGCAGACCACCATCGCCGGGATCGGGACCCTGGAGGAGAGAGCCGACGGCACCGGAATGCTAGAGGGCCTGAGCAGGGTGGACATAAGCGCAGAAACAGGCGGGCTCATCGAGCACATACATGTGCAGGAGGGAGATACCGTACAGGCCGGACAGCTGCTGCTGGAACTGGAGACAACCCAGGCCAGGGCAAACCTCAATACAGCTGCCTCACAGATCGAGACGGCCACAATAGCCCTCTCACAGGCGGAGAGGGAGCTTGAGCGGGTCACGGAGCTGAACGGCCGGGGTCTCTCCAGCCATGAGGAACTGCTTGTGGCCCGGGAGAACAGGGAGCTGCGCAGGCAGGAGCTGAACAGGGCGTACTTCTCATACAGCATCGCCGAGAACTCGCTGGAAAAGACCTCGTACCTCTCTCCTTCAGGCGGCATAGTAACCGCCCTGAACGTCGAGGAGGGGGAAATGGCGGTGCAGGGCACAATGAACAACGCGGGTACCGTGCTGCTCACCGTTGAGGACATGTCTGCATTCCTGGTGCGGGTTACCATGGTGGAAAGCGAGATCGTTTCCGTGGGCGAGGGCATGGAAGCCGAGGTGGTACTGGACGCCCTGCCGGACCAGACATTCACCGGGATCGTGGAGGAAGTGGGCCTGAGTGCTTCCAGCAACGGGGGCGGAGAGACAGCCGCCGAGTTTGAGGTGCTCGTGCGGCTGAACTCGGTGCACCCGTACATGCGGTCGGGGATGTCGGCATCGGTGGAGATAGTAACAGCCCGTTCCGAGAACTGCGTTGCCGTTCCGGTGCAGAGCATCGTGGAGAGACCGGACCCCGGGGATCCCTCTGCTTCGGTTCCATCCGTGCTTGTCCTCATGGATGACGGCACCATAGAAAGCGTTCCGGTGACCACCGGAATAAGCAGCGTTATGGAGATAGAGGTGTCCGGCATTGAACCTGGCGCCAGGATTATCTCCGGGCCTGTGGAATCGCTGCGTTCCCTTCAGAGCGGCGACAGCACGGAAAGGAATTCCGATGGAGACGGCGATGGATCCGGCAGTGGCCCGGGAGGCCCGATGCCCTTCGGCGGCCCGCCCCCGGGTGCCGGTGGTGGACGCTGACGGCATCACGAAGGTGTACGCCATGGGTGAGATAAAGGTAAATGCACTGGCAGGCATCTCACTAAGGATAATGCCCGGAGAGTACGCGACCCTCATGGGAGCTTCAGGCTCGGGGAAAAGCACCGCACTGAGCATACTGGGCTGCCTGGACAGACCCACTTCAGGCAGCTACAGCCTGATGGGCAAACCGGTTGAGGGAATGGATGACAGAGAACTGGCGGGGTTGCGGAACAAGTTCCTGGGATTCGTTTTCCAGACATTCAACCTGCTTCCAAGGACCTCAGCGGTGCAGAACGTGGAGCTTCCACTGGTTTATGCAGGAGTGAAAAGGGCTGATAGACGGGAAGCCGCCATGGCAATGCTGGAGAGGGTGGGCCTGGCATCCAGGGCCTTCCACAGGCCGAATCAGCTTTCCGGAGGCGAAAGACAGCGGGTGGCCATAGCCCGCGCCCTGGTTACCGATCCTGCGCTGATCCTTGCGGACGAGCCCACAGGGAACCTGGACAGCAGGACGGGGCAGTCGATACTTGAACTGTTCGACGAGCTTCACGACGAGGGGAAAACCATTCTCATGGTAACCCACGACGACGGCATCGCACGCAGGGGCACCAGGGCAATACGCATCAGCGACGGCAGGATAGAAAGCGACACCTCGTTTTGAACCCTGCAGAGATATTCCGAACGAGTATGGACTCCCTCAGGGAGAATCCGGTGAGGTCTTTCCTCACTTCACTGGGAGTGACCGCCGGGGTTGGCGCAGTAGTGGCTCTGGTGGGGCTGTTCTCCGGTGTGGGCGGCTTCGTGGAGTCACAGTTCCAGGGTATGCTGAACTCCAATGCCTTCAGCATCACAAGACAGAACCCCGACTTCACCGACTTCGAGGAGATGAGGAAGAGCCGATCGTGGCCGGAGATAACCGTAGAAGATGCCGGACTGCTCGCGGATGCGGCATCGGACTATGCTCTGGTGTCGTGGGAGGCTCGTTCCATGGTGACGGTGAGAACCCTCTCCGAGACGGCCGCCGGTGTCTCCCTCACAGGCTCATCGGCTCAATCGGAAACTGTTATGGGCATTTCAGTGGAACATGGAAGGTACTTTACAGAGGCAGAGTTCTCCAGGGGGGCCGACGTATGCGTCCTGGGGGCTGACCTGGCGGAAACACTGGAGCTGGATGCCGATGATCTGGGTTCGTCGGTACGGGTCGCAGGACACATCTATACCGTGGTAGGTATCGAAGAGGCTTCCGGTTCCGCATTCGGCGCAAGCATGGACAGCGGAATAAGAATACCCTTCGGATCCTGGCAGAACGGTTTCGGAAGACCAGGGACGGAGGTAACGATAACTGTTGTTCCATTGGATGGAGAGGACTTCGACGAGACCCTTACAAAGGTCGAGGAGGCATTCAGGAACATTCGAGGCCTGACACTTTCGGATGAAAGCGATTTCTACACCGTAACCCAGGAGGGTGCCATGAGCTCAGTGAATGCCCTGCTCTCAGCGGCCAGCGCAGTGACCATAGGGATCGCAGCCATATCCCTCCTGGTTGGTGGAATAGGGATAATGAACATCACCCTGGTGAGCGTAACGGAAAGGACCAGGGAGATAGGCACCAGAAGGGCGCTGGGCGCCACCAGGGGCACCATAGTCGCCCAGTTCCTTGGGGAAGCTGTTTCGGTGTCCTTCCTGGGCGGTCTTATCGGTCTTCTCCTGGGTGGACTCGTTGTGGCCGCGGTGGGGAGGCTCACCCCACTCCCGGCAGAGACAAGCGGATGGTCGGTGGCCGTAGCCCTCGGATTCAGTTCCCTTGTGGGGCTGGTCTTCGGTGTCTATCCGGCCTGGAAGGCTTCCGGGCTCAGCCCGGTGGAAGCGCTTCGATATGAATGATGACATAAGGTCTGCCTTCACAGCACTGGCTGCTAACAGGATGCGAAGCATTCTCACCGTTCTGGGCATCGTCATCGGCATATCCACCATGACCGCGGTTACAAGCGTGCTGCAGGGCTTCACAGGGGAGGTGAACTCCACCTTCGAGGAGATGGGGACCACCACGGTTTACATAGCACGCACCGCAGGCCCGCGCAGACACGGCGGTGAAGCCAGGGAGGAGAACACAAGGCCGGAGCTTCAGCTGGAATACGCCGATCACCTGCAAGAGCTTGATGAGGTCTCCGCCGCTGTACCGGTGGCAAGCACCATGGTGGGCGTGAAAACAGCCGACGGTATCGAGATGAACACCGAAGTCACCGGAACCGGATATCTCTGGCCGGATGTGGCGGGAAGGACGGTAACAGAGGGCAGGTTCTTCTCCAGATCAGAAGTATCCGGCTCCAGTGCGGTTTGCCTCCTTGGAACCACAGCCTCCGAAAGGCTGTTCGATCAGGGATCTCCCCTTGGAGAAAGGATCATCATAGAAGGGAGCCCAGTAACTGTCATCGGTCTTCTTGAGGAGAAAGGCGAGACCATGGGCAGGGATCAGGATAACATGATCGTGGTCCCGTACACGCTCTTCGGAAGGTGGGCTCCCCTGGGTGAGAACCTTGTGATGATGGTTCTCGTGGAATCCCCCGAGGTCATGGACAAGGCCCTTGAGAACATAGAGACAGCCATGAGAAGCCTGAGGGGCCTCACCATTTACCAGGAAAACGACTTTGAGATAATGAGCACCGAAGAGCTGCAGGAGGGGTTCAGCGAGGTTTCCGCATGGCTCTTCGCAGCCCTTCTGGGCCTTTCGGGAATATCGCTGTTCGTGGGTTCGGTGGGCATCGCCAACATCATGCTGGTTAGCGTTAATCAGCGTACCGCCGAGATTGGGCTGAGAAAAGCCCTGGGAGCTACCTCGTCAGCGGTATTGAAGCAGTTCATAACCGAATCCGTGCTTCTTGCCATTGCCGGCGGGATTCTGGGCATTGCCGCCGGCGCGTTCCTGGCAAGGATACTCTCGGCTTTCACCGAGATGTCCGCCGGCCTCAGTTTCTGGGGAGTGGCCTCAGGCGTTGCCGCAAGCAGCATATCAGGTGTGCTTGCCGGCCTCTATCCTGCCTCCAGGGCTGCGCGGATGCAGCCCGCTGCAGCCCTGGGAAGCAGCTGAATGATGCTGCTTCATTAGAATGGTCCGATGTTTCCCGCCATAGCCGGAACAGGGTTCAGCCTCGGAGCGGGGCATATGCAAAGCAGCCCATGGACTGGAAGCGGAAACCCCTTGATAGAGCCCTGCCGGTACTGCGACCCGACAGCTTCGGCGTCGCCGGGAGTCATCCGGGACGCGTTCGTCCCCGGCACCGGCTTCAGTGACGATGTGGCTCTCCGCCGGGCCGAAGAAAGCTCTTGTGGTTGCTCTCCTCAGCTAAATTCAGAATCATATGCTCGCAATTTGGTATTGGAATGTCCATAATTGGAGTCAAAATGGAATCGGCAACTCGATCTTTGGAGGACATGCCCGCGGAGAACTTTATTCATCTCTGATCTTCGTGACTTCATCAGGCTTGAAACTCATACCTTTGAGTGCCGCATTATTTGCTTATTAGCGCCTGAATTCAATATTGTCCAGAAGAAATGAATTTTTGATAATGCTGTTTTTCTGCGGCTTCGCAGCTCTTGTCTGGAGGTATAATGAACTGGCTTATCGTCCTTGGCGCTGTTCTCGCAGCGGGTCTCGAGTACCCCCCGGCGCCGCCGGGGGATGTGTAGGAGGTTTACTGAATGAAGCGCTCGGTATCCATCTATCTCATACTGCCCCCGGGCTCGAAACCGGTTGAGATCAACGGGCTTCCTGAAACGGTGAAGGTCCGTGTCAGTACCGGCATGGACGACAGTATATCCTGCAGCTGGCTGATTCCGGAGAACGACTGGCCGGCGCTGAAACGGATTCGAAGTGAACTCAGAAACTCGATACCCGGGCAAGACGAGGAGATCAATGAATGGTGCAACGCCATGCTCGAACCGAGCGACCTGGAAGCGGCCAGTCTGGTTGCCATGGCGATACCTGGAGTCATCAACCGGTCATTCGTGGATGAGGAGCCTGTTGTCATGGCCTCCTGCGGGGATTGCGGGGGAAGGACTTTCGCCCTTCAGGAAGACGCTTCCCTGAGGGTGAAGAAGGGGCCCGGGCTCCCGGTGATGAGCCTGGGCCGGCACGGACTGCTGGCGGTTTCACCGGAGGTAAGACAAGCGCTGGAGAGATCGGGTCTTGCCGGAGGCGTCCGGTTCCTTCCCGTGGAGGTTGCCGGGGGCGAGGGCTGTTGGATGGTGGTCCCGGATCAAAGGGCACCTCTGGCGGCAGCGCCATACGGCTGGGCAGGGAACCACTGTCCCGGCTGCGGGAGGGGAGTTGCCAGGTACAGCTTCTTCCCGGTTTTCCAGCGGGGCAGCTCCCAGACATACTGGTTCAGAAACTCTGACTCTGAACTGCAGACCCCCATAGTGGACAGGAAGGTCTTCTCCCTGCTGAGTTCCGCCGCGGCTGACACGCTGAAAAGGAAGAAACTCATGGGAATGGTCTATGGCTGGGCCGAGACCGACTCCGCCGCCGCTTTCCTGCCTGAAGAATACCAGGAGTGACAGGTTGCCGGCAGATCAGTCCGTTGATCTGGGACATCGGTAGGAGCTACCAGGTTCTATTGGGTTTTTATCGGGAATCCGTTATACATTTACTATTGTTCTCTATTGCGAAAAGGGATGTCTCTGGGAAAAGTTGGGAGAGATCATGAGAACAGCGCATGTGCTGCTTTGCGCCATATGTTTCATTCTGGCATTATCGAACTGTTCCTGCGACGACCCCTCCTCGCCTGAGGTGCCGCCGGATGCTTCGACGCTCCAGCTCGACAGCCTTACCGGTGAACGGGCATTCTTCAGCTGGACCGAATGCCAGTCGTCGGACTTCCACTCCTATCGACTGTACCGTTCCACCATCCCATCGGTGGCTTCCCAGGACACCCTCTCCATGGTGATGGTGTCCGGGATACTCAGCAGAAGCATTACCTCGACTGCGGATTCAACCCTCACCGGCGGCACGAACTACTACTACGCCCTTCTCACCACAGACACAGAAGGACTAGGCAGCTGGAGCAACG
>ERZ795057.859-NODE-859-length-29378-cov-7.415135_pt1 | contig 29378 bp, 29 predicted proteins | sample MGYA00375141_ERZ795057 | MGnify/ENA primary metagenome ERZ795057 (study PRJEB30186, sample SAMN05720163) | activated sludge metagenome | isolation source: Anaerobic digester | place: Hong Kong | collected 2015-01-26 ...
AATGTGTATCGAGATTTCTTGAATATGAGGAGATGTATCTGAAAAGGATAGCACTCTATTTTTAGTTGGCAGGCAATCGGGGTCAGAGCCCATACTCTGTGAAACCTGAATTTTTTTATATACATAAATTCTTTATGGTGATAATCTGGTCATTCTTTATATTTTATGCAGAAAAAGGTGACAGATGCAGAATAAAGAAGAACTTTACCGTGAACTTCAGCTTCACCTGGACAAGCACCCTATAGGGTATCCGGCCACGGAATCAGGTGTTGAGTTAAATATACTTAAATATTTCTTTTCGGAGGAGGAGGCGCGAATATCCCTCTGTCTCGGCCTTACAAACTCCTCCCCGCGCCGTATTGCCGGGCGTTATAAACGCAAATACGGTACTGTTTATGACATCGATGATCTGAAGGAGAAACTTGACGCGCTCTTCATGAAGGGGTGCATCAGGAGATCCGACAGGGCTCCTTATAAATACGGCAGCGCCATGCTTGCCCTGGGTATGTTTGAGTTCCATGTTGATGACCTTACGGTGGAATTGATGGAGATGCTCCACTCTTACTATGATGAGGCTTTTCAGGATGAGTTTTTCAGGGCATCCATACCGCAGCTGCGTACGTCCCCTCACATGAAGGCCATTGTGCCTGAACACAGGATCGATACCTATGACAACATGCGGGCTTTTATCGCTAAAACAAAACAGGTTATTCATGTGGCTAACTGCGTATGCAAGCAGGGCGAGGCTATTCTCGGTAAGCCGTGTCAGGTTACAGATGATATTGAGATATGCATACAGTTCGGGGAGGGGGGCTATCTTGATCGCGGCAGAAGCAGGCTCATCTCAAAGGAGGAGGCCCTTGCAATCCTTGATAAGGCAGAGGACCGCGGGCTTGTAATTCAGCCCGCAAATTCCCTGCAGCCCCTCTGTATATGCCTCTGCTGCGGATGCTGCTGCGGAGTACTTACAAGCGCGAAGAAGTTTGAAAAGCCCGTTGAACTTTTTGCCACAAACTACGAGATCAGGATTGATGCAGAGAGCTGTACAGGCTGCGGCCTCTGTGTGAAACGCTGCCCGATGGATGCTCTGACCCGGGAGGGTAAGAAGATTATTGTTAACATGGATCGCTGTATAGGGTGCGGGGTCTGTGCAGTGAAGTGCCCCACAAAAGCTGCAGTTCTGGTGCCGAAATCAAAAAAGAAGAGGCCTCCGATTAATACAGAACATCTGTATATGTCTATTCTTGCAAAAAAGGCCGGCAGGATGAAGATGATAATAAATCTGCTGAAGCTCGCGGCAGGGATGAGGCTTTAAATCCAGTAAATCAGTATAATGCTTTCATGTGAAATTATGCAGTTGTGGCAACGGTTTGACAGGGACCGGCTGTTTTTTCCTGCGCCGTTATTACCGGTATTGTACTCATCCTGATGCATTATTACTTATGTTTCCTGTTTTATCACACCTGATTACCGGAATATGAACTTTTTTTAAAAAAATATTAAACTTGTTGCATAAGCGTAAAGTGTTACCCGTGTGGGCTTTTTTGTGCGTCTTCATTTTGTGGCAAAAATTAACATTGGCTAATGTATAATTTAAGATTAATCGACATGCGTGTGTTTTATTCGGTGATTAATCGTATATGTTGTAAGTATTATTTGTTTTATCCTGAAAAAAACGTGGAAAAGTTGAATTTCAGTTATAGGGTCTTTAACTAAACATAATAAAGGGCTCTGTCCTCCTTTTAAACAAAAGACTTGACACTTCGGTCTTTTGGGAAAATGTATGTATTCAGCATAAATTTGCCGGTTTTAAAACGGTTCTACCGGTTCTTATTTATTTCAGCTATAGTACAGGAATTAAAGTAAACAGGTGATCTGACTTAACAGGTCAGTAAGGGATAAGGGGAGCCCTGTCCTGATCATACTATATGTTTACTAATTAATAAAAAAAAGGGGGCAAATATGCTTAATCCTATAGTTGACACAAGGGATGTAAAATTTGTCTTATTCGAACTCCTCGAAGCTGACAAACTGACACAATTTGATTGCTACCAGGATTTCGATCATGACACATTTGATGCAACAATCGATCTCGCAGAGCAGATCAGTGTTGATGTTCTATATCCTACAGCAGAAGACGCAGACAATAATCCTGCTAAATGGGATCCTCAGACAAAAGGTGTTACATTACCACCTTCTTACAAGGACGCATTAGACGCTTATTTCGAAGCTGGTTTCGGAAGCATTTATGACAATCCTGAAATCGAAGGTATGGGAATGCCGTATACTATTGCAATGGCTTCCATGGAATTCATAACAGCTGCCAACTATTCACTCTTCATGTATCCCGGTCTTTCTCACGGTGCAATGGAACTCGTAGAAGAATACGGCACAGAAGAACAGTGGAAACTTTATGGTGCCAAGATCCTTACAGGCGAGTGGGGCGGAACAATGTGTCTCACAGAGCCGGAAGCAGGTTCAGACGTTGGTGCTCTTAAAACAAAAGCTGTTAAGCAGGCTGACGGCACATACAAAATTTCAGGTCAGAAAATATTCATCTCCGGCGGAGAGAATGACTACTATGCCAACATGATTCACCCGGTTCTTGCCAGGATCGAAGGTGACCCCAAAGGTACAAAAGGTATATCTATCTTTATCGTTCCCAAATTCCTTGTTAATCCTGACGGATCAATGGGCGAGTTTAATGACGTAACATGTACAGGTATTGAGCATAAGATGGGTATTCACGGACAGGCTACATCACAGCTTGCTTTCGGTGACAATGGAAATTGTATCGGATACCTCCTTGGCGAAGAGCGTCAGGGTATGAAAATCATGTTTAAAATGATGAACATGGCGCGTATGGGTACTGCTCTTATGGGACAGGCAAACGCTTCTGCAGCTTACATGCATGCGATTACCTATACAAAAAACAGAATCCAGGGAGCTGATGTTACACAGATGCTCAATCCTGATGCTCCGGGCGTTAATATTGTTAACCACCCTGACGTAAAAAGGATGCTCCTGTGGATGAAATCTCACCTTGAAGGTCAGAGAGCACTTATCTCTTTCATGTACAGCCAGTTCGACATCATCAGGGGTTCTTCTAACGAGGATGATAAAAAAGAAGCAAATTCTCTTATAGAAATACTTACTCCTATATGTAAAGCAGGCTGCACAGATAAAGGTCTTGAAATTGCTTCTACAGCAATGCAGTGTTACGGCGGATACGGATACTGTCGCGATTATCCGATAGTACGTTACATGAGCGATGCGAAGATCCTTGCCATATGGGAAGGAACAAACGGTATCCAGTCTATGGACCTCATGATGAGAAAGATTCTTATGAACAAAGAGCAGAGAAACTACAATGCTCTCAGGAAGAGAATGGATGATACTGCTGCTAAAGCTAAAGGAATCGTTGATGACAAGTATATCGGTCTTTTTAATGATGCTCTGAAAGAACTCGACGAACTCATTGAATTCTTCAAAGGCCTCATGGCTGGCGGAAAATTCCTCAACATATTCGCGCACGCAACTCCTTTCCTTGATGCTATGTATCAGGTATGTATCGCGTGGATGCACATGTGGTCACTTACACTTGCACAGCCTAAAATGCAGGAACTTGTCGGCGACGCTAAAGGCGCAGACAGGGAAGCACTCCTTGCTGATAATGACGAAGCTGCATTCTATGCAGGTAAAGTTCTCTCTGCACAGTTCTATCTTGGGACAGAACTTCCCAAGTTCGGCGGAAGAGTTAAAGCTATTACATTTAACGAATCAGCAACAATTAAAGCTACACCTGCAGTATTTACAGGCGCACTTGCAGAGTAATAAACAGTTTAAATCTGAATATAATCAGGGCCGTCCTTATGGGCGGCCTTTTTTTATCCTATACCTGGTTAAATAAAAGAGGTTTTTTATTGAAAAAAATTACTTGAAATTCATATATTATAGAGCAAGGTTTACTTTAAATATGTTATTGAATGGAAACTTAATAAGAGGCGGGATATGAAGAATATAAGAATATTGCTGTTATTTGCTTTATTTTCGGTGTTTATCGTATTTTCATGCGGTAAAAAAGACTCTCCGCTTTCAGAAAGTGAGGGAGAGTTCGATTTCAAGATACAGTTTGTTCTCGGTGACGTTAAAATAGCAGCCGCATCGGGTGAGAAAGCTGCCGTTCAGGGTGATATAGTGGCTGTCAGCGATGTAATTACAACCGGTAAGAAGTCGGTTGCTGATCTTATTTATGGAAAATCGGGTGTTATAAGAATCAATGAAAACAGCAGGGTCACAGTCACGTCAATAGCAGCAAAGACAGGAAGTGATACTGTTATGGATATGAATAATGGAAAGGTTTTTCTTACATTGACGAAATTAAAAGGTACAGGCTTTAAAGTCAAGACCCCGACCGCTGTAGCTTCAGTGCGAGGCACAAGTTTTACAGTTACAAGCAATAAAAGGGGTGCTAAACTCGCTGTTGTAAAGGGGACGGTTGCAGTGAATCCTGTTAAAGAGGGGAAGATTATTGAAGAAAAGACCGTTTCTGTTGAGACCGGGAAAACCACTGATTATATAAATGAAACAGTTGTTGAACAGGTTATTACAGGCAAGATGGAGATCCCTGTCATGGACATGACACCTGCTGAAAAAATTGAGATACAGGCAGAAGTTAAGGAGATAAAGATTGAAGAGATCCCTGACCTCACCCTTGAAATTAAAGAGGAGATAATCAATGAAACAGTTGCTGAAGCTGTAGTTGAGGAGAAACAGGATGTAAAGGCTGATGACTCCGCAAAGAAAGCTGAAGAGGAGGCCCTTGCTAAAAAACTCGCTGAAGAGAAAAAACGTAAAGCGGCAGAGCTGAAAAAGCAGGAGGAGGAGCGGCTGAAAAAAGAAGAGGAGATGAGGAAACTTGCAGAAGAGGAGAAGAAGAAAAAAGAGGAGAAACTGAAGAAGGAGAGGGCTTCCAATATTCCTACAATGTAATTTTTTAAGTCAGATATCATATAAAATAAAAACCCGCGAATGACGCGGGTTTTTATTTTATTGAAACAGTAATTTATTCTACAGGTTAAATGAATATGTTGCTGCGGCGGTTACACCGTAGAACTGGTGGGTCATGTCTTCGTTGTCGTCGCTGTCCTCAAATATAGTTTTGAAATACTGGTATCTTCCGCCTATGCTTAATGTTACCGAAGCAGGGGCGATATAATATGCCAGGGAAAGGCTCGAGTTAAAGCCGTATTCATTATACTTCTGAGTGCTGTCTTCGGTTGAATCGTCAGAAGGTTCATGATTTCCCCAGAGGTATAGTCCGGATACGTTTCCCAGAAGATAGAAGTCCCATCCCATGGGGAAAACAGCGCTTATACCAGCCCCCGGGCCGAGACCTAAATGGCTGAAGCCGTTATCCTGGGTATAACCCATATATTTCCCGCCGAAAAAAAGTTTGAAGTAATTGTTCAGCCTGTAGTTAAGGGCCAGGTCACTGTCTATTCTTGTGATTTCCACGGAAGAGCCTTCACCTTCCTGCATATCGAACTTACCGTAAAGAAAAACAAATGTCAGGTTGTATTCATCATTAAATTTAACCGAAAGAGCCGGTCCGTAGAGAAGTGTGGGATCAATGTCCGGGGTATAGCTTGTGTTATCCTCCTCGAAATCCCACCATGAATACCAGGTGGTAGCTCCTGCTGAAATATCAACAGCGAAAGACGGCATTGCCGCTGCTAATAAAAGAAAAACTGAAAATGCTGAAATTATTCTTCTCTTCATCTGTGATACCCCCTGTTCGCCTCTGATGATTTTTTACAAACTGAATGAATATGTAGCAGCAGCAGTCACACCGTAAAACTGATGAGTCAGTTCGTCAATATCTTCATCTTCATACGTTGTCTTAAAATACTGGTATCTTCCGCCTATGCTTAATGTTACAGAAGCAGGGGCTATGTAATATGCCAGGGAAAGACTTGAGTTTAACCCGTATTCATTATACTTGTCAGTAACATCATTTTCATCATCGTCGGTATGCTCTTCCTCTCCCCAGAGATAGAGCGCGGATGCATTTCCGAGAAGATAAATATCGCCTCCCACAGGTACAACCGCGCTTATACCCGCTCCCGGACCGATGCCTAAATGGTCGAAGCCGTTGCCCTGGGTATATCCCATATATTTTCCGCCGACAAAGAGCTTGAAGTAATTGTTCAGCCTGTAGTTAAGGGCCAGGTCACTGTCCATTCTCGTGACATCTTCAGAGCCTCCCTCTTCTTTCATTTCAAATTTTCCGTATAAAAATACGAAGCTGAGGTTGAATGAATCGTTGAACTTTACTGAAAGCGCAGGGCCATAAAGGAGTGTGGGATCAATGTCTGTATCACTATCTGAATCTTCATTTTCCATGTCCCACCACGCATACCAGGTCGTAGCTCCTGCTGAAATATCGACTGCATATGATGGAGCAGCCGTTGAAATTACGGCAGCAATTAAAAATACTGAAAATATTAACTTCTTCATAAATGAACTCCTTTTATTTTTGTCTGTAATTGTTATAGGAATAATTTTAAAAATTTTGCATTTTTATCTTACAGATTAAAAGAGTATACAGCTGTTAAGGTAACTCCGTAAAACCTGCTTGTGTTGTCAGCAAGAGCCTCGTTTTCAGATGAGTCATAGTCAATATGTAACTGCTGATATCTTCCTCCCAGGCTTATAGTTGTTGAAGCGCCTGAAATATAATAGGCCAGAGAGAGGCTTGTGTTTACTCCATATTCCCTGGCACTTTCATCGTACTCTGTTTCATTATTACCTTCTTCGTTACCCCAGAGGTATATCCCTGAAATGTATCCCAGTATGAAGAAATCCCATCCAACCGGAAAAACCGCACTTATGCCTGTGCCGGGGCCTATAGCCTGATGTTTGCCGTCAGGATCCCACGTGAAGCCCGCATATTTACAGCCAAGGAAAAGTTTGAAATAATTGCTTATCCTGTAGTTAAATGTAAGGTCACTGTCGTAACGTTTAATAGACTCTGTTTCTTCGCCTGTATCCATGTCGAACTCACCGTAAAGAAACACAAATGAGAGGCTGAACCTGTCTGTCATTGACAGAGAAAGGGCCGGCCCGTAAAGAAATGTTGATGAATACTCAATGTCGTTTGACGCATCATCCTCATAGTCCCATGCTGTGTACCATGAGGTCGCGCCCGCACTGAGGTCTGCTGCATTAAGACGGCTTGGATTAAGTGCAATAATGCTGAAGCTTAAAATCAGTATCAATAAAACCGGCAGATTTCTGAACATATAATTCCTCTTTGTAATATATATAATTATGTCCCTATATAACTGTTTTAATGAAATATGTCAATAATGATTCACTTGAGCTGTTACATGTATACCTGTTAATTAATAGATTTTCCCTCGGGGTCAGAGCCCTGGATGCACAAGATGCTGAAAATACAGAGGTATTATACCTTTAGTTATGCAATACACGGAGAAGTCGTCTATATTTGACTATAAGCGGGCAAAGTTTAACAGTTGCTATCCGTCAGTGCAGGATGATGGTGTACTGTTGCGAAGTAAGTTCCGGTATCAGTTTTATCTGTTATAAACTGATACCGGAGTATAACTGAACACGTTTATATTACTTCTTGGTAAGCGCTGCTCCGCAGCCTTTACATGTTTTTGCATCCGGAGGATTCAGAACTCCGCAGTACTGGCATTTAACAGGCTGGGCCTGTTCAATTTTTTTCTGTTCTTCCGTTTTTTTTACTTCTTCAGCTTTCTGCGCGACTTTTTTCTCTTCTGCTTCACGTTCTTTTACTGTTGAAATCATTTTTTCAATGCCTGATTCCGCCAGTTCAAGGTCGGAAACTACAAGATTAGTTAGGGCTTCCGCGTCACTTCTGCTGTTGACCGGACGTTTTATTTTCATTTCACTGTCATAAATAGCCCGCTGTCCTTCAGAAATGGCGCTGTTGGCGCTCATCATTTCATTATAAGGCAGCTTCATCCCTCTTAAATCACTACTTTTGGTTCTTATACCCTGCTTCAGTGATTTTATCTCATCCAGGTTTCTTATAAACTGTGAGCGGAGCATTGAATTGGCATCAGCCATTCTTTTTATTTTTGATTTTTCGTCGGAGATTCCTTTCGCTTCATTCATGATCATTTCTGCTGATTTGATCTGTTCTTTAATTACAGCATCGAAGTTCGGATATTCATAGCAAAGCTGGTTTGCCATGCGGAGGTTTACCTCCCATGCTTTCTGTTCCGATTCAACTGTCTTTTTGCACGAGACAGCAAAGAGCATAACAGTTATCATGAGTAATGATATTTTTTTCATTATTATACCTCTGAAAATTATTTTTGATTAAACATTTTTTTTTATTATAACATAAAAATAATAATTGTGAAGTTTATTTTCCAGGTAACGAAAAAAATTTTAATATAAAATATCAGTAACAATTCCGGAATATTTATTTTAGTGTAAAAAATAAAATTATTTACCCCACCGACTTCGGCGGCAGGGGTAATAGAGCATTTTTTAACTTATATAAATTAAGCAGTAAATACTGATAAAATATCTGTATTTTTCGGAAATTTTTTCGAAGTATAATGATTCTTTAAGTTTAAATCAGGAAATACATGGTACAAAATTGTTCTTTTTTTTTAAAAGTGTCAATTATTACAAAAAATATGTTGTAATAATTGATAACGCATGAAAAGGTTTATAAAAAAGAGTAATTGTTTTAAATCATGATAGGATCCAAATGGTAAAGCTTCAATAGTGGAACGGTTATTCTGATGGCAAAGTTTTATCCATCATCTATCTCTCAAATAGACAATATTTCTGAATCTGAAAAAAATATTTTTGACAGACTTAAAATCCTGGATGACTCCTATCACATTTTTCATTCAGCAAGCTGGAATGGAAGATGTGATGGTGAATGTGATTTCATTATATTCAATGATGTTAAAGGTTTTATCGCGCTTGAAGTTAAGGATGGTAAAATCGATTTTGACGGTAAACGATGGTCGTCAATAGATCAACAGGGTAAACCCTTTTATATAAAGGACCCTGTTAAACAGGCTCAGGACACAATGAGAGCTATAAGGAGAGTTTACCAGGAAAAATATAATTCTTCCTTTGGTGGAATTCAGACCTGGGGTGTCTGTTTTTCTGAATGCAACCGGGGGAGCGGATTTAAAACACTCGATATTAATGATGCCAACATTCTTGATTTCTGTGAATCTGAAAATGTCAACCTCTGGGTCTCAAATCTTTTCAAATTCAACGAGGATAATTACGGTGTCAGGCAGTTATCAGATGAGGAGAGGACAAATTTCATCTCTCTTTTTGATAAAGAACTGCAAATCCCTCTTGCAGTTCGCAGGATAACACTTGAACAGCAGAGAAAACTGGCTTCAGCGGATCGTATGCAGGAATACCTGCTGGATCTATTCGAAGACAAAAGCAAGATAGCCCTGCACGGGGCCGCCGGTACCGGAAAAACCTGGATTGCGATGAAAAAGGCGATCAGACTTGCTTCAAAGGGGAACAGGGTACTTTTTACCTGTTACAGCAGGGGGTTAAGTGAATATTTAAAATCCAGACTCAGCGGTTACAGCAATATTCATGTGATGACCTTTCATTCCTTTTCCTATACTGTAATCAGGGAATATATAGCTGCAGAACTTAAAAGATTTTCCTGTGAGGAGGAGTTCTTCAACTGCATAACGGATCTGCTTAATGAAGGTGCTGATATCAAGATGCTCAGCGCGAAAAGAAAACACAGTGGTGGTAAAAACCTCGATCTCCGTATCCATGGAGCAATACTTTCACTGGCATCGCTGAATTATGGAGAAAACTACGATACCGTCCTTTCATGGTATGAGGACGGTATCCCCATCGATATTGTGGATATTTTAAGCCTTCTTATGCCTGACGGTACGGGGAGCGACAGTTTTTATAATGTAAGAATACCTCTCGCACTTTCCCAGGTTTTTGAAAATGAACATATCTGTCTGGAAAAATTCAGCTACGATGCTGTTATCGTTGATGAAGGGCAGGACTTTCATATAAACTGGTGCAACTCACTGAAAAATCTTTTTGAGAGATATAACAACAGGACTGTATATGTATTTTATGATGAAAACCAGACAATCTACAGAAGGGAAAGAGAACTTCCTATCAGGGAACTTATCTCCAGAACTGATCATAATAATTATATTTTTCACCTCCGCCATAATATCAGAAATATAGATGATATTCATGACTTTGCCATAGCGAAAACTGGACTTGCCGCGAAATCGCTGCCTCTTGAAATATCGGGGGTTTTACCTGTGGAATACGAATTCAGCAGAGAGAGGGAAGCTGCTGATTTTACAGGCAAGGTTTTAAATGAACTGATAAAGATTCATAGAATTGAACGTGAAAGTATCACCGTTCTGTCTAACAGGAGCATTGATAGCTCGATTTTTTCAGACCACAGAAAGGCGGGTGAATACACCCTTATAGTAGCGGATAATGAAAAGGCTGAGAACAGTATCCGGTTCAGGGCAATACATGAATTCAGGGGCCTTGAGTCAGATGTCGTGATACTTGTTCTTCATAAGAGGGAGCAGGAGTTTGAGGACAAAAAAAAGTACCTGTCAGAAGAACTTTTTTATGTCGGCTTTACAAGGGCCCGTCATCTTCTATATGTTATTACCGTAATATCTTGACAATCCAATATTTTCTGCAACACTGCAATCTGTCCGGAGTCAGAAATATAATAAAGGCCGGAGGTTTTGCCTGATGTTTGAAAAGTTTATCCCTGTATTTATTGCTCTTATTGCCCTTCAGTTTATTATCAGGTTTATGCAGAAGAGAAAAAACAAGGTGCAGGAATCTGAATGGAGAAAAATTGATTATAAGAAAAGAATAGATTCCCTGATGAAGGGGCGTGATCCTGACGCTGTTACGCAGGCGCCAAGGGGAATAACCCTGGTAGGTCTTGAGGACTACAGCGCTATTCCTGAGGATATGAGGGGTATAAGAAAAGATATAAATCATATAAGGGAGGCTGTATCTATCGGTCTCCGCGCCAAAATAGGGCGTGACGTCAGCGTCTCGCGCTTTGATAAACCGGAAGAGATGTTCGATGAGATTCTTGAAGTGATCAGAAAGCATGAACTTCCGCCTGAAGCCTGAGACATCTCTTTCCGTGATTCAACCGGCTGAAAAAGTTTTTTTAAAAGATTAGCTGTAATTATATAATTTTCAGGGAATGCTAAATGAGTATATTAAAATCAAACAGTAGTAAATCAGTTTTTCTGGTACTGTTTTTTCTGATATCAGCTCCTTTAACCGCAGCGGAGGGGGATTTCGGGGCGGGATTTATACTCGGTGATCCCACCGGTCTTGCGGCGAAATATTTTATAAGCGGGTCTGATGCGTTTGACTGCGGAATCGGGGCATCTTCACATAACGGGTTTTATTTTTACGGCGATTATCTCAGGCATATACCGGACCTGTTTACTCTTGATGAACTCGCGTTTTATATCGGGGCCGGGGCCGGGTTCCAGCATCATGACGATAATAATGATAAACACCATGACAGGGACGAATACAACAGCCTTGATATACGGGTTCCCGTGGGTCTTGAATATACTGTTGAAAAAGCGCCTCTGGGGTTCTTTATTGAAGTCGTTCCGGCCCTTCAGATTACTCCTGACATCGATTCAGACATACGGGGTGGCCTGGGAGTAAGGTATTATTTCTGACCTTGGATGAAGGGGTATTTTTTTTAAAAGCAGCCCTTCAGTAATGAATCACTTATTTTCCCTGCAGTTGAAAACCTCGCAGAGTTTCATCCCTTTATCATTAACTGCAGAAAGAACGTAGTCCCTGTTTATGCCGAAACTTTTATCATTGTAAAGCCTGTCACACCAGATAATCTCCACCTCACCGGTGTATTCAACTTTTCCATTCTCAGTTATAAACTCAACCTGCTTCACAGGCTTGCCATAAAAACCTTTAAAAGTATCTGAAACGATTCTTCCCCTGCGGAGATGGAGCCTGTTGGTGTCATCAAAATACCCTATGTTGTTAAAATGTCTTTTCTCAGCAGGCAGTGTCAATGCCATGCCGGAAGGATCATCAACTATGGTAAGATTGCCGTTATACTCCGTCATTATAAAAAAACCGTCAGGCAGCCTGAATATCTCCCGGAATGAATTGTAGTTACCGTAAACAATGGCTCCGATTTTATTATGAAGTTCAGGGAACTTATCAATGTTCTTTTCGTAGCATGAACAGATTAAATCGAACTCCTCCCCTGTGAAATGTGAAGGGAAGAGGTAATGATATTGAAAAAGCGATTTCGCCTTTCCCGGAGTGAAGTCCCGGATTTTAATCATTTCCCTGTATCTTTTTGCTTCAGGGAGTATGGAGATGTTGCCGGTTACAATACGGGGTCTGCCATCTTTATTATTTTTATAGGCCAGGTTATATACATTCTGATAAGATAGCTCAACAAATTCCTTCTCAACAGTGAGTATAAGTGATGATCCGTTCGGGCATGAGACTTCCCTGACTTTTTTTGCGGGAGAAGAGCATGTGATTATTTGTGTCAGCAGTATAAAAAGTGTAGTGATGTAATATATTCCTGATAAAACATTTTTGTTCAAACGATTACACTCCATGACTGTTGTTGCTCTAATGTTATATTTGCTGAAAGAAATGTCAATTTCATTAGTAATTATGTTAAATATGGGGAAAAGTTAAAAATAAGTATTGACAAACCTTTCCTATTTGGCAATTTAGCCAAATAGGAAAGGTTATTGTATGAATAGTGAAGAATTAAAACTCTACGAGGCAAGAGCTAATATAATAAAGGCCCTGGCTCATCCAAGCCGCCTCTTTATAGTTGATATGCTTAACAGGAAGCCGAGAACAGTGGGTGAACTTACAGTTATGGTTGGAGCCGATACTTCAACTGTATCAAAACACCTCAGTGTACTGAAAAATGCAGGGATAGTTGAAGATGAGAAAAAAGGGACAGCTGTTATCTACAGCCTTAAGTGCCCGTGTATACTCGATTTCATAGGGTGCATTGAGGATGTAATTGAAAGCAATACTAAAACACAGGTGGAAATTTTAAGCTGCTGCAGAACACGCAGAACAGTTTAACAGGATTATTTAGTCTCTATGGAGGTTTATAAATGTGCGGAAAGAGATTCTGCCACTGCTGGTGGAAAGGGTATTAATGAACTTTAATTATATCAGATTGAATAGTGGCCAGTTAAAATAATATAAATGTTAATCAGGAGTAAACTATGGAAATGGAATATATTCAAATAATTGCATTATTGGCAACAGGGGTTGCTGTGGGTTTTGCGTCAGGCCTGCTTGGTGTCGGCGGATGCTTTATTATGGTACCTGTGCAATACTGGGTGCTTACTTCAATGGGTGTTGACCCGACAATTGCTATACGTATGTCATTCGGCACAAATCTGCTGGTTGTGCTTCCTACAGCGATGAGCGGGGCCCGTACTCATAATAAAAAGGGAGCGGTCATCTGGAAAGCTGCAATAGCTTTTGGAATTTCGGGACTTGCCGGGGCCTTTGCAGGAGGTTTTCTGGCATCCCTCCTGCCCGGGGAAATTCTTAAAACAGGTTTCGGAATAGTTGTAATTCTCGGGGCAATAAGGATGCTTACTGCAAAACCTCCACAGATAACGGAGGAACCTTCAGACAACACAGTGGCATTTATTCTCTGGGGTATTCCGCTGGGTATTGTATCAGGTATTGTCGGGATAGGGGGAGGCGTAATCATGATACCGATTATGCTTTATGCGTTGAAGTTCAGAATGCACCAGGCAGTGGGGACATCAACAGCCCTGATGATTTTTACGGTAATGGGAGGAATTTTTTCTTATATAATAAACGGCTGGGGAGTCCAGGGGCTGCCTCCATATTCAACAGGTTATGTAAACTGGTTTCAGTGGATTCTTTTAGCAGGATGCAGTGTGCCAATGGCTGTTGTGGGCGCGAAAACTGCGCATCTCCTTCCGGCGAAACAGCTTAAATACATCTTTATAGCTGTTATGTTCTATATCGGCCTGAAGATGGCCGGTGTGTTTACCATGCTGCATCTACCGTTTTAAATATACAGATTGAAGAGTGGTATGTGTTTGTTTTATTATAAAACAGTAAAATGATTTAAATGGAGAAACCCGATGTTCTGGAAAGATGAATGGAAGCCGCTGCTGATAATTGGCGGATTTTTCCTTGCACTATATTACATGCCTGTTGGTTCAGACAGGTTCGATAACGCTGTTTTTGAAGCGTTATATCTGACTAAATGGTACGCACAGGAGCATGTGCTCCTCTGTCTTATACCGGCTTTCTTTATTGCCGGCGCCATCGGAGTTTTCATAAGGCAGGAGGCTGTGATGAAATATCTAGGCCCTGCGTCGAATAAACTTCTCGCCTACGGTGTGGGCTCTGTATCCGGTTCTGTACTTGCTGTGTGTTCATGCACAGTGCTCCCTCTCTTCTCGGGTATCTACCGTATGGGTGCGGGCTTAGGGCCTGCAATAGCCTTTCTCTATTCAGGTCCTGCTATAAACGTACTTGCCATAATCCTTACTGCAAGGGTTATTGGTGCTGACATCGGTATAGCCCGTGCAGTTGGAGCTGTTCTATTCAGTATTGTCATAGGCGCTATTATGCATTTTATATTCAGGAATGAGGAGAACGAGAAGATTAATGCAGCCATGTATATGCCTGAACCGGAGGTCGCACGCCCACTGTGGAAAGATATTATATATTTCGGTTCAATGGTGGCGATTCTTGTTTTTGCCAACTGGGGAAAGTCTGAGGACACTTCAGGTTTCTGGCATTTTATGTATGCATACAAGTGGTGGTTTACCACTGTCTCAGCAGTTGTTTTTTCAGCAGTAATTGTTCTCTGGTACGGGGTTAAACCGTGGAAAATGTCTCTGGCTGTAGTCCCGGCAGTGGTTCTTGGTTTTATCTTCCCCCATGAGCCCGTAGTTGCATTTGCCGCAGGAACAATAGGTCTTTCTGTCATTACAAGCACGGATAAGGGTGAGCCGGGTGAATGGTTTGCATCTACATGGGGTTTTGCCAAACAGATAACTCCTCTTCTTCTGGGTGGAGTTCTTGTGTCCGGTTTTCTTCTCGGCAGGCCGAATCACGAGGGGATTATACCTGCAGTGTGGGTCAGCAACCTTGTGGGAGGGAATTCACTGGGTGCGAATTTTTTCTCTTCAATAGTAGGAGCATTCATGTACTTCGCGACCCTTACCGAGGTTCCAATTGTGCAGGGGCTTCTCGAAAACGGAATGGGCAGGGGGCCGGCGCTGGCGCTTCTCCTTGCGGGGCCTGCGCTCTCTCTTCCCAATATGCTTGTTATAAACAGTTTTATCGGCCCTAAAAAGACCTTTGTATACTCTGTTCTTGTTGTGATTATGGCTACCTTCAGCGGCATGGTCTTCGGGATGTTTTTTTAAGGAGATGAGGGGGATGAAAGAATGGGGATGATGGAGATGTATAAATCTATATCATCGAAAGGGAAGTGGAGAATTGAAATTTTTCGGTAAGACAAAAATGGTATCCCTCTATGGGGCGGATCCGGCAGAGGAAATATGAAATAAATAGATTTGTTGCAAATCTAATCTTTATAAATGGGGTTTAAGGGGCGGAGCCCCTTAAAGAGCCCCCCGCAGGGGGCCCCTGCGAGTACTAGACTGAGTTTCGCAACAAAACTAATATTTAAATTTAAACAAAGAGGTTGACTATGCATAAAATTGAAATACTCGGAATGGGCTGCGCTAAATGCAATAAGCTCGAAGAACTTGCGAAGAAAGCAGCTGATGAACTCCAGCTCCAGTATGAAATTGAAAAAGTAAAGGACATGAACCGTATTATGAACTACGGGGTCATGGTAACTCCGGCCCTTGTGGTTGACGGAGATGTTAAGGTGGCGGGGAAACTCCCCTCCTATGATGATGTAAAAAAAATGATTGGAGGAAAATAAATGTCAACAAATGATTCAAAGACAGGTGAAAAGGTTATCTTTTCCTGTTCAGGCGCGGCTGACGTCGGGGAAATCGCTGACAGAACTGCCAGGGCCCTTAAACGGGACGGTTTTGCCCGGGCTGTATGTATTGCAGCTGTAGGCGCCGGTGTTCCGGGGCATATCGAGACAGCAAAGGGGGCGGATGTTAATATCGCTATCAATGGCTGTCCCAGGGGATGCGCTACTAAAATTCTCGAAAGCATAGGTGTGACGCCTGTATCATACGAGGTAACAGCAATGGGTTTCGCCAAAGGAAGTTCACCTGCAACACAGGAAGCTGTTGAAGCTGTGTATAAAACTGTTAAAGAGGGTGTAGCATCCGGTTCCGCGTCTTAAAAGGGAGATGTTTTTTTGCGGATTGAATTTCTTGCAGGCAGAGATTAAAGTATGAGAATAGTCATAATAGGAGCTGTGGCAGGGGGAACTTCCGCCGCTGCAAAGGCAAGGCGCAACAGTGAGGAGCATGAAATTGTAATCTACGACATAGATAGTGATATATCCTATTCCGGGTGCGGTATACCGTACTTTATCGGTGAGGATTATATCACCAGGGACGACCTTACACCCAGGGACCCTTCCTGGTTTAAAAAACGTTTTAACATAGACATATTTACCAGGCACTTTGTCACAGAGATATATCCTGCTGAAAAAAATATTGAGGTAAAGAACCTTGTAACAGGAGAATCGTTCAGGGACAGTTACGATAAACTTATTATCGCAACAGGTGCTGTGCCTGTTATTCCTGTTATTCCCGGTATAAACAATGAAAATGTGTTTCCTGTGAGAACTATCAGGAATGCCGGGAGTATAAAAAAGTTTGTCGAAGAGAAAAATCCGCGGAAAGCCCTGATTATCGGCGGGGGATTTATCGGTCTTGAAATGGCTGAGAACCTTTCACTTCAGGGGATGGATATTACACTTGTTGAATCAGCACCACATCTGATGCCTGCAATGGATGCAGATATGGCTGTATATATTGAAGAACATCTTGGTAAAAATGGTGTAACAATACTCACCGGGGATTCGGTAAAAGAGATTTTTGACGGAGGGGGAAAAGCTCTTACCGGGAAGGGCTCTGTTATTGAAACCGATATGATTATTGTTGCTGCCGGGGTCAGGCCGAATACCGGGCTCATTGAAGGGAAAGGGATCAGAACCGGCAGCAACGGAGGGATAATTGTCAATGACAGGATGGAGACAAGTCTTCCCGATATATTTGCCGTTGGCGACTGCTGCGAGGTGAAGTCCTTTGTTACCGGAGAATATATCTACAGGCCCCTTGGGTCAACGGCCAACAAGATGGGGCGTATTGCAGGGGACGTAATTACCGGGGGTGATCTGAAGTTCAGGGGAGTGCAGGGGACCGGAATTTTCAAAACATTCGGTCTTTCTGTGGCTCATACAGGCATCAGTGAAAAAGAGGCTTCAGGCCGGGGACTCGATATTCTTGTAAGCCATAATATTAAGGAGAACCGGAGTAAATACCTGAAAGAGAGCAGGGAGATTGTTATTAAATGTATTGCAGATAAAAAAAGTGAAAGGATTCTCGGTGTACAGATTATCGGTGAAGATGGAGTTGATAAACGTATTGATGTCTTTGTCACAGCGATGTCCTTCGGCGCGAAGGTGTCAGATCTGTTCCACCTGGATCTGGCGTATGCCCCTCCTTTTTCAACGACAAAAGATCCGGTTATCTACAGCGGAATGATCCTTCATAATGCAATGGAGAGGGGGAGAATGCTTGTCACCCCGTCAGAACTTATAGCTCAGCGTGAAAGTTTTACTGTTATCGATGTAAGGAGCAGAGACGATTATGAAAAGGGCCATATAGATGGTGCCATTAATATTCCCCATGAAGAACTGAAAGCAAAATCTGTGGAACTGGATAAAACAAAAAAATACGCAGTCCATTGCAATAAGGGTACAACGGGAAACGCGGCCCAGAACCTTCTGCTTAACCTTGGCTTCAGGGAGGTTTATAATATTTCAGGAGGCTACAATCAGTATAAAATGGAACTTAAGCTGAAATAGCTTCAGTATTTCATGAATAGCGAATTTTAACAGTTTATTTTTTTTTCGGCTTGTTATAAACTTTCATCCCCTGTTTAAGATTTTTTAATGAACCCTTTACAACCCTGCATTTTGCAAGTGTCATCATAGGGAAGGTTACCTCAATGTAGACCATCTTTTCCCCGGCATCAACAGCAAGAATTTTACCCATTGAAACCTTTTCATTGATGTTTTTGCCGGTCACTGTTATCTCTTTTCCGCTTATACCTGAAATCTGGCCAACCATTGAACCAAAAAGTTTAACCGCTTCTTTTTTCATATCGGGCAGAAATTTATTTCCGCACGCCCAGAATCGTACATCACAGTTGTAGCTGCAGTCGTAAACGAGCTGGGCCACATTTGTTTTAAGTTCATATGCCCTTCGGTGAATTGCCCACCAGTCAGAACTCCTTGATACATGTTCCATCCTTACCGATTTACAGTCCTGCTCGAGTTCACGTGTTACTGCCCAGCCGTTAACAAACTGGATATGTTTCAGCTCATCAGGAAGGGGAGGTACTTCCGGAGGTTGTGTTACCGTTATACATGAGTCTATGGTTAAAATAACTCCGATTATAAAAAACGATAACAGTAGAGCAGGTATTTTAAAATTATAGCATTTCATATGGTTGCCCATCCGTAATCTTTGAAAATTTATCCGGCAGAAGAGCCTGGATTAAAGTTTATCTGCACACCCAGAATCGGACTATAGAAGCATTTCTGACATCATCATAGTAGTAGAAGTGAACTGTGTCGGCTTTCATTTCAACAGCCTTTTTCCTTGCCTCATACTGTCCCGGGATATATTCAAGGGGTCCTATGGGTCTGCATTTTTCCGTAAGTCTTTTGATTTCAACACTCTCTTTTTCTCCAAATCCCTGGATCAGGACAATAGCTTTTTCAGCTTCAGTAAGTACAGGTGGCTGAACAGTTTTGCAGGCTATAAAAAAGATTGAAAGTATGGAAAAAATAATAAAGAGACTTATTTGTTTTTTTAAAATATTCATTTAGCGTCTCCCTTTACTTAATTTAACGATGTCGCCCATGAAGACTACATCAGAAGTCCCGGGCCAGACAGGAAGCCATGTAAGGGGAACGCATCCGTTTGTTCCTCCCTGATCAACCACATAGTGAAAATTTACGATGCCGTCAGAGTCTGCCGCTGTTATAGCATCATCTATCTGCCTGCTCAGATCGCCATCTCCTGTAAGCCTGACGGTTGTATAAAATGTGCCAAAATATTTTTTTCTGATGAATAGTCCTCGGCTGTAATCAAGGCCATTATTGATTGAAAGAGTTTTACCGTTTTTGTCGTAAAGGTATGGAGACATTGAAACAGGATGATTGAGTTCCTCAAGTTTAATTTTTCCCCTGGCACCGGCACAACCGGTAATTGAAAAAGAGAAGGAAAGTATCCCGGTGATAATTATAAATTTGATAGAATGTTTCATTTTAAGTACCTCATTTTCCTTTTGACGGTTTCGTAATAATCATACCTTCCACACCGCCAAAAGTTTTTTGAATAGCTCCTCCCGGAGCGTACATGAGATAGGCTCCGATATAGCATTGTTTAATCAGGATCAGTTCTTCATCTGTCGGATTCTGCATCAGTATATCCCTGCTTATGTTGTCAGAGTGAATACCGGAGCTGTAGGTGTTTGTGGTCTGATAGTTTCCCTGTTGCTGGGTCGTAACAGTTAAAACTCTTTCAACTTCTGTTTCAAACACCTTTACTCCATCCTGCTCTTTAATCGATGAGTAATTATCAAGTTTAGAACCGATTTTCCAGTATGGCCCTATAATAACAGGCTTATCTACATACTGAGATGTTATTAATTGAGGATAAGATGAGCAGCTGCATATAAAAAGAACAGAAGATGCAGTGATTATTACAGTTAACATTTTACTCCGTCGTTTCATAAAAACTCCTTATTAGAATAAAAATATTATTGTTTAATTTTCCAGAATGAAAAATTTTAAGATTATTCTGCCGATCAGAGACAGATTTTGTTATAACGTTAAAATTGGTTTTCTTGCCGGGTATGATGTTTATGTATATATTATTTATATAGACTATAAATAGTATATTGTTTATTAAAGGCAACTATATTATTGTTTTTTTTAATAAAAAGTTACTATATATGGTTTTACATGAAATTTTTTTTTATTTTAATATATAACACTGAATTGTGGCTATGTTAAGTCTCTGTTTATCAGAGTATTTTTATCCTGGTTATATCGCGGTGTTACGAAAGAATTTTTTTTGCACCTGTTTTATAAATTTTATCACTTTGTGGTAAACAATTTATAAAATGCTTGATTTTTGCCGAAAATTCTTTTATAGAGGTTTATGGATGGCAAAAAGGAAAACAGATTCCGCAGCAAAGCAATTTAAAAGGGAGTTGTCGATGATTGATGTTACAGTCGAGCAGCGTAAAGATCTTGCTATAATGCATCTTGACGGGAAACTGTATTTTGAAAACCTGAATAACCTGATCGAACTCTGGAGGCAGCTTGTTGAAAATGACCCCAGGGTTATTGCTATGAACTGCAAGGAGCTGGATGGTATAGATTCTACATCGATCGGCACACTTGTTCAGTTCTTTAATGAGGCGATGAAAAAGGAGATTGAACTTGTATTTTATGATCTCAATCCTTCCATAAAAAAACTTTTCAGAACAATTCATCTTGAACAGTTTTTTACTGTTACCACAGGGAAAAAGTTTGTATCAAAATATGGCACTTACATTTAACAGTTAATGATAATAAGCATTTAACCTGCTTAATCAGAATTTGAAATAATCTTCAATACTGTTCTTCGCAATATTTTTACCTATTAATACAATAAATGAACTGTCAGGTGCATGCTCGTCGTCGTGTACATATGTTTCATATCTCCCCGCGACATACTGAAAAACAGTAAACCTGTCATCATCTTCAAATCTGACAATACCCTTGATCCTGAATACATCAAAAGGGAGCTCATCAATTTTATTCAGGAATTTTTCCCTGTTGATAGTGTCACCCAGCTTAACTGTAATACCTGAAATACCTTCATCAGAATGATTTTTATTATTGTGAACAGCGTAAAGTCTTACGGGATTTTCATCAGCCGGTTTAAGTTCTTCATCATAAAGGAGGGCGGGATTAATGTCGCCGTATTCTGACGTATAAATTAAAGCGCGTTTATTCAGTTCTTTTAATACTTTTTTCCGTTCCTCAATTTCATCCTGCTTTAATGAATCTATTTTATTGAGTACCAGTATATCCGCGGCTTTAATCTGCTCCCTGGCAATATTGTATTCGTTAAGGGAATCAAGAATATTGTGAGCATCAATTATTGTGGTAACAGAGTCAAAGCGGACAATATCTCTCAGATCGTGAATTTCTGCTGTCAGGTTCATCGGGTTTGCCGCGCCGGTAGTTTCAAGTATTATGAAGTCAGGCATAAACTCTGAGATAATCGAATTTATCCCCCTCCTGAGGTTACCTGAAAGCGAGCAGCATACGCAGCCTTCATCCATCTCAACAACACGGCATTCATCAGATATAAGTTTACCGTCAAGCCCTGCTTCACCAAGTTCATTCTGAATAACCGCTCCGAAAAGATATTTCTGTGACTGAAATTCAAGAAAATTTTTAATGAAACTGGTCTTACCTGCGCCGAGAAAACCTGAAATTATATAGAGCGGAGGTTTTACGTCTATTCCCAGAAGGTTTCTGTTTATTGAGTTAGTGTTTATAATCTTTTCCGGGTTTGTAAAGGTGAAGGCGGAAAACTCGTCAGGCAGTTCGGAGTCTGCTGCAGTCCATCTGATTTCATTGATTTCACTGCCGGTTATTCCCGCAGCAAAAAAAATATCGGTTGTTTCTGAGCCGGCAGGTTCAAATAATGCGGTGAGTGAATTGTGCACCACTTCACCATTACTCCCCTCATGGCGGATCCCTTCTCCGGCAAGTATTTTTATTTCAGCACTATACTGCCTCAGCCTCACCGCGGGTGATCTTTCAAGATGGAAAGAGAGCGAAGATGAAAGCAGGTTGAATACTGCTGATGAAAGTTCATATGAGGGAATGGCCTGCTCCGGTTCGCCAGGTTCAATAAGATATTCAGGGCCGTCAGGCCCCTCAACTGTTACCCCGTTTTCAGATATTATTATATCTTCAGACATGGCTTCAATCCCCACAGAGATCGCGTGATCTGAAGGCCTGTATGAAATTATAAGTTTTCCCGTGTAGAAATAATTGAAAAACTCCGGATGTTCAGGGAAGGAGCGTATAAACTCCCTGTAATCATCCCGATAGGCATGGACAGCCCCGTTAATCGGGAATTTTTCAATTATATCCTCTTCCGGGTCAGGAAAATAAAAGAGGTTGAAGCTGCTTGAGAATGTCCCTTCTGATTCTCCGGCACCGGCGTAATCGAGGCCGAATACTCCGTCAAAATCCGCGCATCTGAAGGTCCAGCACTCCTCGTCACAGGGGATTCTGAAAATTCCCCTCCAGCCCAGGGTGTTTCTTACTCCAGGGAGGTAATTTGTAATTGTAATAATATTTTTAAGGAGCTCCTGAACATCCTCCGGTGATTCAGGAGCTATCCCTGCTGAAAAAATTCTTTTAACATTCATGCTTTCCTTCTTTATTGAAGTAAATTGATTGAAATCAGTATTCGACCTTACCGCTTTTCGGGCCATGCCATTCAAATGAGATAATCTTTCCATTTTCCCATCCGATTTCGAATATCCTGATTGTACCCACAGCTGTTTCAGACTTTTCACATTTTTCCACAACAGCTTCGGCGGTATAAACAATCACATTGCCTTTTTTTTCAGTTTTTGTAATGTTGGGTTTGCCAAGGTTGCAGGTCTGAATAGCTTCCGGCACAATTTCAGGTTTGGCTGAGTATTTGTTGACAACATCTGTCATTTTTTCAGGTGAACCGAAAGCACCCATGAATTCTTTCATTTCAGGTATAACACCCTTGGAACCGCAGCCTGAAAGAAACAGAAGAACAGTAAGAAAAGCTATATACTTTTTCATTTTAACCTCCATATGTATAACGGGGGTTGCCCCCCGTTATAAGATTATTTTAAGTTCCGAAAGTAATGATGTCCCCGTTTCCGAGATAGGCAGTGTCCTTGGATCTGAACCTGGCCGTACCCCTTACTACAGGATAACCGCTTTCGATGAATTTTTTAGCACAGAGAATACCGGTGCAGTGGTTGCATCCGATCTTTTCAAATCCGTATTTACCCAGAGAAATTACAAGGTCATCATACTTCGGATCCCAGTCCTCAAAGGGGGATATATGAAGTCCGCCGTAAATACCGTGAAGTTTATCCTTCTCGTACTTCATCTCCTTAAAAGCTGTATCCGCGAACTGGATAATACCCTGGTGACAGCAGCCGGTTACACTGACCATACCCTGATCTTTCACGTTAAAGTAGAGTGACTGCTCTCCAAAAACCCTGCATATAATAGGGATATTGAATACATAAGTGGCAAAACCGGGGATAATCTTGTTCAGCCCGTTTTTGGCCATGATAAATTTTCCCCTGTGGCCGGCATCCTTAATATACTGTTTACCTTCAGGATAAAAACCTTCAGGGTAATAGATTGTGATATCCGGCTTGTACTTCAGTGTTACAGGTACACCCCAGTAGTGGTCAAAATGCTCATGTGAAATAAAGAGAGCTTCAATCTCACCATTAGCGAGCATTTTGTCTATACCCTCCCGCTTAAAACACTCATCCATCCACTTGTAATTCCATCCTGAATCGAGCAGAAATTTTCTTTTTCTACCGTCCATCTGCTCAAGCTCAATAAGACAGGCAAATCCTCCCGCGTTGTCCACGCTTACGCAGTTTTTTTGGACGATTTCCCAGGCTTCTTCAAGCCTGTTGGGAAGAAGATGCTTGATTTTTGCGATACCCTCTTTGTATGATCCTTTACCAATGCCTTTATTATTTCCAAAGGGGGGCCAATTGTATTCATACTGGTTTACCAGCAGGCCCCCCGCTTTTTTTATATCACCCATAAGTGTTGCGTTATCAAACCAGCTTGTTTCACTTATGTTTGTAACCTTGATGCTTTTGCATACACCAAGATCCTCCAGTTTCCTGGTTTTTGCCTTAAAATGGCTTTTTCTGAAAGGGGAGTAGGAGTAAAGGCCCATTGCTGCGGCAGTACCTCCCGCGACGCCTATTGCCGCCCCTTTAAGAAAATCTTTTCTATTAATTTTATTATCAGACATTTAAGCCCTCCTTAACCTTTGGGAAGTACATCGATTATGTTATAGAATACAGGGAGAAGCTTTATTGTGATGAAATAAAGTACCAGCCCCAGAACAGCACCTGCTCCTATACCGAATCCCAGTGAGGGGTTCCATTTGATATCAGCAATCTGTTCCTCATGTGCTTTCTCTTCCGCAGCCATCTCTTCAGCTGTTTTCGGTACCATTTTCCAGCCGGGCCAGTTGTCCATAAACCAGTGGTGTACCAGCCAGATATTGATGAGCCAGATTGTAGGTATCATCGGGAACTGCTGAGGATGTGAAAAGCCTTTCTGTGTTCCGAGGAAAAGATGTCCGAACCTGTAGTACAGGACGTAAAGGATTATACCCGCAACTATAGATATACCTGTTCGTGCAAGTACATTAACCGGCATACTGTATTTTTTCGGCCAGTTGTCAGCGTAGAATCTCAGGAACAGGGCAGGCACAAGCAGGAATATCGCCATTTCACCAACGTGCAGCCATCTCCAGTCCGGAGCAGCGTCTCTTCTTGTTCCCCTGATTGCTTCGCCGTATGTGAGTTCCTGTACGAAGTAGAAGAAGAAATGCATAGCAAATGCAATTGCTATAATCCCGAAAAACGCGGAGGTTCTTCTTAAAATAGGGTTCTTGATCATGTTAAAGGGGAACCTCTCCCAGATCGTTTCAAGAAGCCATACTGTTACTGTACAGCACATAATCCATGAAACGTGGAAGTTACCTGAAACAGTATTGGCAAACTGTTCCCAGTATGGAGGCGCTATTGATGTAAAATACTGCCAGGGGTAGTAGAGTATACCCATGTGTGAGTGCATGGTTATGAAATAAACTATTGTGCTTATAAAGAAAGTAACCACCCACATACTGAAACCTTTTGCCGGCTGAGGCAATTTTTTCCATGGTGCCTCTTCGCACGCAACAACCCATGCCGGGCTAAGCCATGAGGCTATAGCGGCAAACATGAGGCACGCCAGAGCTGAATACTCAATGGCAAAAAATTCTGTTACTCCGGGCAGTTTGGTCAGCCTGTCGGGATTAAAGTAAGCGAGGCCATAGTTACCCAGAATACCTTCGAAGAATATCTTGATCAGGACAATCAGGACAACTGCTGAAATAGCGGTGAGGACCACTCCTTTAACAACAGGGTGTGTTTTGAAAACCCACTCCCTTTTAAAGGGCCAGAAGTTGAAGAGGTAGACCATCCAGATCAGTACAATGAGCCACCACCTTGTGTACATGTATCCTACATAAGGGGTGTACATCCTTAACCATCCGCGGGGATCCTGAAATATCCACCATGTGATGTAGAATAGGGCAAGGGTGAACAGAAGGCTCACAATGGCGGGGATTGGCCCGTTCCATCGTTTAACCAGCTTCCGTTCCTCCAGATAATTTTTACCATAATCTTCCATGGTAATCTCCTTTGAACTTTTATTTATCCGTCAACAGAATTACCGGTTAAGTCTGTTCCGGTTTCTGATGGGGCTTGCTCCTTTTGTGTTTTTATTATTTCAGCCATTACCAGCTGTTTTAATTTTCCGGGGTGGATGGAGGAGGGGTCTATCCCTAATTTCATGGCTTCGTAGTAAAGCATTTCTCCGGTAAGTTCCGGAATATCAGCGACAGGTACCTCTTCCTGCAGATCCATCGGTAAAACTGAATCAATAACTTTTACGATATTGTTTTTATTAAAAATGGAGATTAGAAGATTTTTGCGGTTAATCATTGACGGCCTCCGCATTGGAGGTCGTTTCACCCTGAGTCTCAGGTAGAGCTCTAAGGTAGTTGAAGATTTTTGTAATCTGGTTTCTTACTTCATTTTTTGCGGCGCCCGCATCCCTGTTTTTGATACAGTTCAGAATTTTGACGTAAGTACCGAACATCTCATTCAGCTCTTCGTCTGACATGTTTTTTACAATCTGCCAGAGCATGATATTGTTTTTTTCAAGCTGCCTGATCATGAGGGGAAACATGCTGTTTTTAGTACATATCGCCAGGGTCATTCTGAAACAGTTATCATCATTGCTGATTCTTTTTATATCACGTGCAAGCATGCTTCTGCTCAGTTTTACAACCTGATTTTTGAGCTGGGCAACCTCTCTGTCGTTAATCCGCTCAGATGCAAGCTGCATAATGTCAGGGTCTATTGCGAGCCGGGCCTCAAGATGCTGAAAGGCCAGGGCTTTTGAGTCTGTTTCAGGTTTTGCAAGTATTTCTATTTCAGAAGTTTTAACATAACAGCCGCTTCCCGGTTTTATTTCAAGAACACTCTGGGCTTCAAGTTTTCTCAATGCCTCTCTTATCGAATTGCGGCTTGCATTCATTATTTCGGAAAGTTTTCTTTCAGACGGGATAGCATCTCCCTGCCGGACATTGTTCTCCAGAATATATCGGATTATTTCCTGGGATAAGCTTTTTTTTTCTTTAACAATCATTAAACCTGTCCAACCAGTTAAGTGAATTTCTTGTTTTTATTATATTGAAACAATAAAAGTCAATGAAAAAATAGAAAAACAGGGTTAATTTTAAATAATTGGTACTACCAAAACTTCAAAATTAAGATTATGCACTATATAGATATAAATTTTAAGGGATGAAAAAAAGTTTTTATGTACGTTTTTGTTGTTTTTTTGGGAAAATTAAATATAGAGCTAATAAAACGGAAGCAAGATGTGTAATCTGTGCTTCCATTTTAAATAGAATACGAGGTGATTGAATTTTAAAAATTTCAGACATTAAAAAAATCGATAGTTCTTTTCAGTGTATCTGACATATGGGCTATATTTCGTGAATTGCCTGCCATTTCGTCAGCATCCTCAACTCCTTTCTGTGTCAGGGCACTTATGTTTGAGATAGAAGAAGATATCTCCTGTATGGCTATTTTATGTTCCTCAATCGCAAGTTTAACTGTTTCTGAACTGTCTCTGACTTTTATGACTTCAGAGGACACTTCAGAATTTGATTCAATCTGTTGCTGCATAAATGTATATATGCGGTTTATAACATCAGTAATAGAACCGATAAATCCTATTATTTTTGTTATAGTTGAAATAGAATCTTCAACAATAGTGAGTCCTTTTTTTATTTCATTATCATTCTGTGCGATAAATGTTTCAATATTTTTTATGCTTGAAGCTGTTTCGTCTGCCAGTTTGGAAATCTCGTCTGCTACAACAGCGAACCCGCGGCCTGCTTCTCCTGCTCTGGCAGCTTCAATAGCCGCATTCAGAGACAGCAGGTTAATCTGTTCTGAAATTCCGCCAATAATATTAACGATATTTGTCATGGCTCCGGAGCTTTCGGTAATTTTCTGCATGCTGAGATTAATATTGTTAAGGGATTCATTTCCGAGTTTAGCTTCAGCCTCAATTTCAGTAGTCAGGTTTAAAGAGTCTCTTGTTGTTTCACCCATCCGGTTTGTATTTTTAGTTAAATCATCTATTTTTCCTATGAGGGTGTTCATGCTGTCAAACTGCTCTACGGTATTGTGAAAAATGCTATCCATGCCAGCGGAGATTTCTTCAACTGATGCAGTTATCTCTTCGGCGGAAGCTGCCTGATCCTGTGAATTCCGGGCAAAGGATTCAGAAGAAGCAGACATCTCCTCCGATGAGGAGGCAAGGTTAACAGTGGTATTCTGGATTTCACCAACAATCTCTCTTAATTTTTTTACCATATTGGACATGGCGTCAAGCATCTGCCCTGTTTCATCATTATTTGATATTGATATTTCTATATTCAGGTTTCCGTTAGACATGGTATTGGCCACGTTAAGGACTTCAATCAGGGGCTGAATCATGATTTTTTTTGTCAGAAAGAAGATGAAAGCTATGAGTGTTGCGCTAATTACAAGAATAAAGATTAAAGTTGAGTAAAGAAAACCCATGGCCTGTTCAGCTATCTCATTTTTATTCTGTGTAAAAAGTATATACCAGTCGTATTGAATGTTCATGTTGGTTGAATCAAATTTTGAAAAAACAAATTTTTTCTTTACGCCGTCAAAATAATCAGTAAAATAATTTTCTCCTTTAAGTATTCTGTTGAGGGTAGGCCTGATTACGTCAGTGAATTTAGGATTGAGTATAAGTTCTTTGTTCTGATGTGAAATAATCATACAGTTTGAGTCAACCATTGTCATTCGTCCGGTTCTGCCCAGCGTGTTATTTTCAACAAAACGTTTCGTGAAATAATCCATCTGGGGGGCAATAATAGCTGAACCAACGATTTTGCCGTTGTCTTTTACCGGGGCGGCAATGACGAAAATGGGATTTCCCCTGAGAATGCTGGGATAAACGTTGCTTATAAAATAAGGTTTCCCTTCAAAGGTCTGTTTTATATATTCAAACTTCATTCCCGCTTTACCAATAGTATTTCCTCCAACAGTGTCACTGAAAAATTGTCCGTTTTTAACTTCCCTGTTTTTTCCTTTAACATTAACAGTTATTATGCGGTTTTCAGGGAGCTTTGCTGCAAGTGGCAGATTTTCATAATAAGGGTATCTTTTCTGCATCGCTTCAAGATAGTTATCAGCTTCGGCTACCAGAGCTGTATTTGCGGGGTTGGCACATGCCCTGATTACTCTTGAATCTGCTGCAATAGTCTGTGCAATAAGTATCTGATCTTCGATCCATTTTTTTAATGCTTCATTTGTCTGACGGGTAATGATTTCAGCTGTTTTGTTAAATGTTATCTCACTGTTGTTTTTGACAATAATATATGAAATCAATCCGAATAGTATAAGCGATATGGTTGTTACAGGGATTATTCGACTAAGATACTTTGTGGAAATTTTTACGTATTTTTTTTCTGACATAGGGCACCCTGATTTTATTATTTTCGCATTTAATTAAAGTAACTATCCGGTTTTTAATTATATTATGCCGGCTTATTTACAGGGGCATAACTTTTTATTAAAGACGATATTCTTTTTAATAATATTAATAACAATTTGGCGGACGGTGGTCA
>ERZ795057.860-NODE-860-length-29340-cov-9.624723_pt1 | contig 29340 bp, 21 predicted proteins | sample MGYA00375141_ERZ795057 | MGnify/ENA primary metagenome ERZ795057 (study PRJEB30186, sample SAMN05720163) | activated sludge metagenome | isolation source: Anaerobic digester | place: Hong Kong | collected 2015-01-26 ...
ATGGCTCCTTTTGTCTCCTGACGGATTACATCCAGTACCTCACTGTTGGTTGAATTGTATGATATCCTGTCCTTGAGCTCCACGGTGTTGAAAATAGCGGCAAGGCTTGCATTGGGATCAATTTCCTGAAAAGATTCTCCGAACAGCGTCACAAAGTCACTCTGACTGTTTTTCTGTTTTTGCAGGGCCATATCTACGGCCTGGGTAAATACAGGATTGGTGCTATAGCCTGACAGCGCCCTGACGATGTCAACAACCGATACTTCAAGGGTCACGTTCATACCTCCCTTAAGGTCAAGCCCCAGGTTCAACTCGCGCTCCTTGCACTCCTGATAAGTATATTTGCGAACCAGGATGTTAAATACCGGCTGGCCCGACATCGAATCAAGATAATAGCGCTCCCTTGACTTACTGATAGAATCCATCAGTTTCTGTTCGAGCACTGTGTTTCCTCCGGCCAGCTCTTTCGCCTGACTTATCGCAGCTTCATTCCTGGAATACTCCCTGGCTTTTTTCTCAACCCTTTTTGTGAAAAAGGTGAACGAAAGCTGAAAAAGGCACACAATTGCCAATGCAATCGCGAAGAATTTAATAGCACCTTTATTCTGCATGTGTGTTAGTTATTTGATTGAATTAGATTAATTTTTTGAGCCTGCAAATATAGAACTTCTATTGGAATTTACCAACCTGCTTATTTTATGAATTTTTCGCGCTGAATACCTTTGGAAAGCTTGCCGGTTAATACAATTATACGTTTATTCCGCAGGCCTTTATTCCCGGGCCTTCTTTTACTTGATGATTTTTCAGTAACATGCGATGGTGCATTTTATCTACTTTTACATTTTGGAATGATCAGAACGGACCTGAAATGAAACATATTTTTGCGATTTTCTCCTGCCTTAGTGTGTTGCTGTTGCATTCAGTCGTCATGGGGCAGGTGCTGAATGATTTTGAATTTGAACAATGGTCAGACCTTCCGGTTTACCGGCAGGGAGCGCAATTGCATAATGCCTGGGCCGGAGGATTGAATAATGCCCAGTTTGGTAAGTTTGACCTTGATGGAGACGGTTGGGATGATCTGCTTGTTTTTGACCGGCATGGGGACCGTTTGTTGCCATTTATTTTCAGCAGGCAGAATCAGGCTGAAGTGTATACATATGCGCCTTACTATCGCCGTTTTTTTCCTGTATTGAACCATTGGTTTCAGGTTGCGGATTATAACGGTGACGCGAAGCCGGATATTTTTTCTTATACACCCGGAGGAATCATGGTATATAAAAACACGGGAGATCAGGTTCCCCGGTTTGTAAAGGCCGTTGATCCTTACATTACCTCGTTGCAGGGGAGCATTTATACGAATCTGCTGGTAACTTATGTCGATTATCCGGTAATTGCTGATCTCGACGGGGATGGAGATCTGGATATCCTGACTTTCTGGGGACTTGGTTCATGGGTTGAATTGCATCGCAACATGTCAGTTGAGGTAACCGGATCGGCCGATTCATTGCTTTTCCGTAAAGAAACCGGCTGCTGGGGGCGTTTTGCTGAAAACCCGGAGTCGAATATTATCTACCTGGATACATGCTATGCCGGAGGAAGTGCCAGGTTTCCTTCTAACGATCCGAAGCATACCGGCTCCACCTTTTGCCTGCTTGATATGAATGGTGACCAGAAACTCGATTTGTTGCTGGGCGATGTCGATTATCCTGATCCTGCCCCGCTGATAAATGCCGGCAGCAATATGGAAGCTGAAATGGTGGAGCAGCTTCCTCAATATCCTGTAATGGATCCGGTTTACCTCTGGTCATTTCCCCTCGCTCAGCATATCGACATCACCAATTCCGGACGAAAGGATCTTGTGGTATCTCCGTTTGAGCCAAGTCTGGTAAAATCCAGGGGCTCGGAAAGTGTATGGCTTTATACGGATATTTCTTCAGGAACCGGGCCTGAGTTTGTGCTTGCGGATAAATCCTTCCTTCAGCGTACCATGATAGATATGGGCCTTGGCGCTTACCCCGTTTTTGCGGACGTCAACGGAGATGGCCTCACGGATATGGTTGCCGGAAATTATGGCCTTTATGATACCTGTTTCATGAATAATGCGGGGCAGTTAAAATGCTATTATTACAGCAGGTTATATTTGTTTATGAATACCGGTACCGCTGAAAGTCCGGAATTTACCCTTGCCGATGATGATTTTGCCGGTATCCCTGCGCTTTCAATACAGGGCGCTTACCCTGCTTTTGCCGACCTGGATGGTGATGGAGATATGGATATGTTGCTGGGGAGCGATTCAGGAAAGATTTTGTTTTTCGATAACATTGCCGGGGCAGGGGCTGTTCCTGTTTTCGCTGAGCCAATAGCGGATTACCAGCAGATAGAGGTGGAAAGCTTCTCAACACCGGTTTTGTTTGACTTTGAGGGGGATGGGGATGCCGATCTGATAACCGGAGGCAGCAGGGGCCGTCTTTCTTTCTACAGGAATGAGGGAAGTGCCGGGCAACCTGTATTCAGCCTGGTAACCGATTTCTGGGGTGGGGTGGACGTTACCGACTTTCAGCTTTCTTATACCGGATACAGTGTGCCTGCTTTTATCCGCAACGGTTCGGGAGAAGTAAACCTGCTGGTAGGATCGGAAACCGGTATCATCTCGCGTTACAATAATCTCTCAACGGAGCCGGGCGCCCTGTTCAATAAGGCCGACGACCATTTTATGTACATTTCGGAAGGGATCCGCACATCCCCCGCGGCAGCGGATCTGAATGCCGACGGTTATCCCGATCTGGCTGTCGGAAATTATGGTGGCGGAATCGCGCTGTATAAAGGGAAAAGTCCCGGGCCTGCCGGAATTCCCGGCTCATACGGTGAAACCGGAGTTGATGTGCTGGTTGCTCCTAATCCGGCGATGGGTATGACCAATATAACCATCCGGTCGGATGGCAACTGGTCAGTTGAAATTATAAATGCATACGGCGCTGTGGTTAAGACAATGTCTGCCGCTGGCAATGAACCTTTGCAGGTTGGATGGGATGATCTTCCTGCCGGTATTTACAATATTCTCTGCACGAAGGCCGGAAGCCCCCGTGTAAAGACAGCAACTAAATTGGCGGTTATTCGATAACAGCGTTTTTGGGCTCTTCGGTTGGCTCTTCCAGAGCTCCGAGTTCCAGCACCCGTTCTTCAAACTTCAAAGTTGCTTTGCAATGACGGAGTAAGTCACAGCCCAGTAATCCGTCAATCTGAGGATTACCCATACCGCGGAAGGAACGGTTCAGTGCACTCAGGTCAACAGCCGTGGCTTTGTAATCCTTTATAACTACAGATCCGATTTCAAGCGTGTCGATGTTGGCAATGTAACTGTATACACTGGTTGCTCCCGGTGCGAGGTTTTTACGGGGATTGCGTTTCAGCTCGGTCTGGCTGACAAACTTCTGCAGATGATCGGTGTCAAGCACAGTTTTTGCAGAACCTGTATCGACCATAAATAATGCAGGTTTGCCATTGATGATCACCCTGGCCAGCAGATTGTATCCGCCGGTTTCAAAATTTAACTGAATCAGATTCAAAGAGGTCATGTCGTTTGTTTTTTGTGATTAATTATCCGTTAAAAGACCTGATTCCCGGCAAGTCTCAGAAGTTGGGTTTAAGCGCGTATTTATTGTAATATTCTTCAATAATGGCAGTCGCTTCTTCAGCGGTATCCACCAGGGTAAAGATACCAAGGTCGGAGAGGCTGATATTTTTTTCTGCCAGCATATTGTGGTGGATCCAGTCAATCAGACCTTTCCAGTATTCAGTAGAAACCAGAACGATAGGAAACCTGACTGTTTTATGTGTCTGAATTAATGTGATTGCTTCGAAAAGTTCATCCAGCGTGCCGAATCCTCCCGGCAAAACGATATATCCCTGTGAATACTTCATGAACATCACTTTTCTGACAAAGAAATAATCAAAAGTGATGAGCTTGTCAGGATCGATAAAAGGGTTGGCGCTTTGCTCAAAAGGCAATTCTATGTTGAGCCCCACTGATTTCCCTCCGCCGAAATGAGCGCCTTTATTGGCGGCCTCCATAATGCCGGGGCCTCCGCCCGAGATAATACCAAATCCTTTTTTGGTGAGGAGGTAAGCTATTTCTTCTGCCAGTTTGTAATACTTCTGGTTGCTTTTCGTGCGTGCTGAACCAAAAATTGTAACACAGGGGCCGATCCTGCCCATTTTTTCAAAACCGTCGACCAATTCAGCCATTATTTTAAAAACAGCCCATGAATCACTGGTCATGATTTCATTCCAGCTTTTCGGCGTTATAGCTTCCCTGATCCTTTCCTCTTCGTCAATTCCTTCGGCGTACATAGTAAGATTGTAATGATTAAAAATCTATTCAGAGATTAAAAAGGCTGTAAATATAGTGCTAACCTGACTAATTATCAAAAAAAAATGACAAAGATTAATATGAAATAATGTTATCTACTCAGTTCTTCCTTAATATATTGACTTGTAATGCTTTTTGAACTTAAAGCAATTTTTTCAGGCGTTCCTTCTGCCACTATCTCTCCGCCGCGCTTTCCTCCGCCAGGTCCCAGGTCAACGATATGATCGGCTACCTTGATCACTTCCATGTTATGTTCGATAACCAGCACTGTATTGCCTCTGTCAACCAGGCGGTTAAGCACACCTAACAATACATTCACATCTTCGAAATGCAGCCCTGTAGTTGGTTCATCAAGGATGTAAAGGGTTTTTCCGGTGTCTTTTTTTGAGAGTTCCGTGGCCAGTTTCACCCGCTGGGCTTCACCACCGGATAATGTGGTGGATTGCTGTCCCAGGGTAATATATCCAAGACCGACTTCCTTGAGTGTTCTGATTTTCTGAAGAATAAAGGGAATATTTTCAAAGAATTCCACCGCCTGATTAATGGTCAGGTTTAATACGTCATTGATCGATTTCCCCTTATAGCGCACTTCCAGGGTTTCCCGGTTGTAGCGTTTGCCTCCGCATGATTCGCATGGAACCTGAACATCCGGCAGGAAGTTCATTTCTATTACCCTGACACCGGCACCCTTGCATGTCTCGCAACGTCCACCCTTTACATTAAAAGAAAACCTGCCGGCCTGATATCCGCGGATCTTTGACTCGGGAAGCGAGGCAAACAATTTCCTGATTTCATCAAACACGCCTGTGTAGGTCGCCGGATTGGACCTGGGCGTTCTTCCGATCGGCGATTGATCTATCTCAATGACTTTGTCAAGGTGCTCCAGCCCTTTGATACTTTCGTAAGGCAAGGGTTTCTTGTCGGAACGATAGAAATGCCGGCTCAGGATGGGGTAGAGCGTCTCATTGATCAGCGTTGATTTTCCGCTTCCGGATACCCCGGTAACACAGATAAACAGTCCCAGGGGCAGTGTAAGGTCAACGTGCTGAAGATTATTGCCCCATGCACCTTTAAGTACAATCCGCTGGCCATTGCCCCCGCGCCTGACCGGTGGGATGCTGATCTGCTTTTTCCCGTTCAGGTAACAACAGGTGATCGACTTGCATTGCAGCATTTCTTCAGGCGTGCCTGTCGCGACAATCTTACCGCCGTGCCGGCCTGCGCCGGGGCCGATATCCACGATAAAATCCGATGAAAGGATCATATCCTTGTCATGTTCCACCACAATAACGGAGTTGCCTATGTCGCGCAGGTCCTGCAGAGCTTTGATCAAACGCTGGTTGTCGCGCTGATGCAAGCCTATGCTGGGCTCGTCAAGTATATACAGAACCCCGACCAGTTGTGAGCCGATCTGCGTAGCCAGCCTGATACGCTGGGCTTCACCGCCCGACAGGCTGCCGGCTTTCCGGTTTAAAGTCAGGTAATCAAGGCCGACATCGAGCAGAAAACGAATACGGGTCCGGATTTCCCTGACAATTTCATGGGCCACCGCCCGCTTTTTGGGGTCAGGGAAGGTGTGCTCATTTTCAAACCATTCATCAAGCAATGTCAGATCCAGGTTTGCAAGCTCTGCAATGGTTTTACCGTTGATTTTAAAATTCAGCGAATCCTTCTTTAACCTGGCGCCATCGCACTCGGGGCATTGCCTGAGGTTCATAAAGTTTCCGGCCCACTTTTTCACCGCGCCCGAACTGCTTTCAGCCGCCTGATTGGTGATATAGGTAACAATGCCTTCAAAATTCAGCGAATAGGAGGAAGTTACGCCAAGGTACTCGTTCTTTACCCTGAGGACCTCGTCTGTGCCATATAAAATGGCGTTGATGGCCGCTTCTGGAATTTCATTAATGGGTGTGTCGAGGGTAAAGCCGTATTTCTCGCCCAGGGCTTCAATCTGTCTGAAAATCCAGGTCCCTTTAGCCTCTCCCATCGGTGCGATTCCTCCCTTACGGATATTTCTGCCGGGGTCAGGAATTATCTTCTTGATGTCGATTTCGGTAATTGTACCCAGGCCGTTGCAGTGAGGACAGGCGCCGTAAGGCGAGTTGAAGGAAAATGAGTTGGGCTCCGGCTCGTCAAACGAAAAGCCTGTTGCCGGATCCATCAGTTTTTTACTGAAGTACCGCTCTTTGGAATCCTGGAGATCAATCAGCATCATGCTGCCTTTGCCGTGGCGCATGGCCGTTTGCACGGATGCCTGTAACCGCTCGGCCGATCTGCCTTTTAAGCTGATCTTATCGACAACCAGTTCGATATCATGGGTTTTATAGCGGTCAAGCTGAAGCCCGAAACTGATCTCGCGCAGTTCGCCATCGATGCGGGCCCTCAGGAACCCCTGCCTCCTTAATTGTTCGAAAAGTTCGCGATAATGCCCTTTCCTGCCTTTGATCAATGGAGCAAGCAAAAGAATGTCTTTTCCGGCATAATGATCCCGTATCAGTTCAATGATCTGTTGCTCGTTATATTTCACCAGGGGTAGCCCGGTAACCGGTGATACTGCATCTGAAGCCCTGGCAAAGAGTAAGCGCAGAAAGTCGTAAATTTCAGTGATGGTTCCGACTGTGGAGCGCGGATTTCTTGAGGTTGATTTCTGCTCAATCGAAATCACAGGACTGAGTCCGGTGATTTCATCCACGTCAGGTCGTTCCAGATTGCCGATAAACTGCCGGGCGTAGGCGGAAAAGGTTTCCATATACCTGCGTTGGCCTTCGGCATATATCGTGTCGAACGCCAGGGATGATTTTCCGCTCCCGCTCAGGCCGGTAATGACAACCAGTTTATTGCGGGGGATGCTCAGGTCAATGTTCTGCAGGTTATGAACCCTGGCCCCGAAAATCTCAAGTCTCGGATCCGTGGATGCTTCTGCGGCAATTTCTGTATAATCTGTATTCAAATCTCTGCTGATCATGATGGTCTATTCCCCGCTCTTTCCCGAAGAGGGTTCACCGGGTTGATTGTCTTCCTTGCGGCCGAAAATTTTCTCTCCGTTTTGTAACCCTTCCTGCAGTTTGCTGTATCCGGTATATCCATCTTCGGGCAAATCAATGATATAGCTCCTGCCCGCAGCTACCTTCAGCTGATCGGTTCTGAGCCAGGGATTAAACTCCTTGAGGATACGGTAGTTCACTTTCTGCCGGGCTGCAAAGTTAATGAGATCCGCAATACTTGTATCAACAGAGACTGAAATGGTTTTTATCGGAGGATACAAATCCTTTTCACGCAGATAGAAGCCGTAGGCGGTAGGGTCTTCATAGATCAGTTTCAGCGCCAGTATCCTGAAAATATACCGCGATGTCTCCTGATTGAGGTAAAGGTCATAAAAATTGTCTGCAGATTGCCTGGAAACTTCCCGGGTTATCCTGCCTTGTCCGGCGTTGTACGAAGCAGCGGCAAGTGTCCAGCTGTTCAGTTGCCTGTAGGCATCCTTCAGATAACGGCAGGCCGCTTCGGTTGACTTTTTGTGGTTGTATCTCTCATCAACCTGTTCGGTCACCTCAAGCCCGTACTGTCGACCCGTCTTGTCCAGAAACTGCCAGAAACCGGCGGCATTCGATGGCGATACCACGTTCATAAGTCCGCTCTCAATCAAAGCAACATATTTGAAATCGTCGGGCACGCCGTTTGCTTTCAGCACGGGCTCAATGGCCGGAAAGTACCGCGCCGCCCGCTTAAGCATTAAGATGGTGTTTGAGTGCCAGTAAGTGTTTACCAGGAGTTCGCGGTCAAGCCCCTCCCGCACATAGTAAAGATCCATCGGGGCAGGCTCGCCGGCAAAAGAAACTTCTTCAGGCAAAGGCACCGCATAAGCCCGGTTGTGAAGCGAAAACTGCTCTATGTATTGCTCATCATGCTTCTGATCGCTGGTTGTGAAACAAAGGGATATAAATATGGCTGTAACGAAAACGAAAGCGGCGAGGAGGGTGATTGATATTTTTTTGTTCATAATAAAGAACCTTAGGTGAATAGGAGTCAATTATAGTTTTAACGAAATCATTTGTTTGTTATTACCCCGGGCACAGGCATATATCCGTTTCCACTTCAGGCCTTACCATTCAATGATGAAGGGGATTCTTCAGCCGCGCATCTTTCGTTAAAAAAGCTTATCCGATTGCATTTCAGAAGAAATTCCCGGATTCCCTGAAAAGCGGAGCAGCCTGATCTTTGGGCGAGAGTATCGGATGAGCATTTCCCCATCCGATATTCAGATCCGGGTCATTCCAGCGCAAACTGCCTTCGGAGGCAGCGTTGTACACGTTGGTACATTTGTAAATGAATACGGTATTGTCTTTCAGCGACAGGAATCCGTGCGCGAAGCCGGCAGGAATCCAGCACATCCATTTGTTTTGCTCCGTGAGTTCTACGGAAACCCATTTGCCGAACCAGGGTGAGTTTCTCCTCAGGTCAACGGCCACATCCAGCACCGCTCCGCTGACTACCCTGACCAGTTTCCCCTGGGCAAACGGAGGTTTCTGGAAATGCAGACCGCGCAGCACGCCTTTCATCGACCGGCTTTCATTGTCCTGCAGAAATTCTGTTTCAATGCCGGCAGCAGCAAATTCGCTCTTGTTGTATGCTTCGAAAAAATACCCGCGGTCATCGTTATAAACCCTGGGTTTGATAATCAAAACATCCGGAATTCCGGTTTTTACGATTTCCATGGCAGACAGGAACTACACCGGGATACCGGAGAAGTTCCGTAAGATTATTTATTAAATGTGGATCACTTCATCATAGGCGGCGGCAACAGCTTCCATCACAGCTTCCGACATGGTAGGGTGGGGGTGTACCGCTTTGATAATCTCTTCGCCGGTGGTTTCCAGCTTGCGGGCGACCACTACCTCGGCGATCATCTCGGTAACGTTGTCTCCGATCATATGCGCTCCAAGCCATTCGCCGTATTTTGCATCGAAAATAACCTTCACAAAGCCTTCTTTCGATCCGGCCGCGCTGGCTTTACCCGAAGCGGAATAAGGGAATTTCCCTACCTTAATGTCATATCCTGCTTCCCGGGCAGCTTTTTCGGTCATCCCAACGGAAGCAACCTCAGGCTGGGTATAGGTGCAACCCGGAATATTTCCGTAATCCAGGGGTTCAACATGCTTGCCGGCAATTTTTTCGACACAGAGGATGCCTTCATGCGAGGCAACATGCGCCAGGGCAGGGCCATGAACAATGTCACCGATGGCATAAACCCCGTCAACACTGGTTTTGTAGAAATCGTCAACCACAACCTTGCCCTTGTCAACGGCAACGCCGGCTTCTTCAAGACCAAGTCCTTCAAGATTTGTGGAAATGCCTACCGCCGAAAGCACGATCTCAGCCTCAATAATTTCTTCTCCTTTTTTGGTTTTTACCGTCACTTTACAAAGGTCACCCGAGGTATCAACCGACTCAACCGTAGAGGAGGTCATTACCTTCATGCCTGATTTTTTAAAACTGCGCTCCAGCTGTTTTGATACCTCCTCATCTTCAACGGGAACCACATTGGACATAAATTCAACCAGGGTTACCTGGGTGCCGATGGTATGATAGAAGTAGGCGAATTCAGAGCCAATGGCACCCGAACCGACTACAACCATGCTCTTCGGCTGTTTTTCGAGTGTCATGGCTTCGCGGTAACCTATAACTTTCTTTCCGTCCTGCTTTAAATTGGGAAGTTCCCGCGAACGGGCCCCGGTGGCCAGAATGATATGATTTGCCTGATAATCCGCTTTATTTCCGCTTGCATCGGTGACTTCAACGGTTTTTCCGGGTTTCAGTTTCCCGGTTCCGGCAATATGATCAATTTTATTCTTCTTGAAAAGGAACTGAATTCCTTTGCTCATCCCTTCAGCAACACCGCGACTGCGCTTTACCATTGCCTCAAAATCGGCCTTGATATCGCCGCTCACCGAAACGCCGTAATCGGCAGCATGGGACAGGTAACCGTAAACCTGGGCGCTCTTTAGCAGGGCCTTGGTAGGGATACATCCCCAGTTCAGGCAGATTCCGCCCAGTTCAGCGCGTTCAACAACGGCAACTTTCATACCTAATTGTGATGCCCTTATTGCGGCAACGTAACCGCCGGGGCCTGAGCCGATTACTATTACATCATAATTCATAGCAGGTGAATTTTTTATTCAGATTTGCAAAATTAAGAATTTACACGGCTTCAACAAGCGGGCGATGGTTTTGTTTATAGTAATATCAATCACTGAAAATTTCAGGCAGGTCTTATCTGGCATTCAGAAACCAATCATCTGGAACGGCATTTAAGGCTGGCATTGTAACTTCATGGTGTATTGCAACGTCTAAAACCCGTTTACTAAACTAATCCCTGTAATATGAGAACCCTCTTTTTTACCAAAATCTTATTCCTGATTTCATTGACCGGAATTTTCAGCAACAGCATGATGGCTCAGAATACTGAGGCGGCCATGGATCAGATAATTGAAAGTGCTTATAAACCCGGAGAACCCGGGGCAACCGTACTGGTGGCAAAGAACGGCGAGGTGATATACCGCAAAGCATTCGGCATGGCCAACCTTGAACTCGGTGTTCCCATGAAACCCGAAATGGTCTTTGAGATAGGATCCATCACCAAGCAGTTCACGGCTGTTTCCATCCTGATGCTGATGGAGCAGGGAAAGCTGAGCCTGAATGACGACATTACAAAGTTTATCCCGGATTATCCCACTCAGGGACACAATATTACCATTCATCACCTGCTCACACATACATCCGGTATAAAAAGCTATACCGGTATGCAGGAGTGGCAGCCGCTGTGGCGAAAAGATATGAGTCCGGCCGAAATGATAGATGTTTTTAAAAACCAACCCATGGATTTCGCGCCGGGAGAAAAATTTCTCTACAATAATTCAGCCTATTTTTTGCTGGGCTACATCATTGAAAAAGCTTCCGGGCTTACCTATGAACAGTTTCTGGAGGATAATATTTTCAAGCCATTGGAGATGAATAATTCTTATTATGGCAGCCACAAAAAGATCATTCCGAACCGGGCCGCCGGTTATCAGAATCAGGACGGATTTACCAATGCGGAATACCTGAGCCTCACGCAGCCATATTCGGCAGGCTCCATCATGTCCAACGTGGATGATATGCTCAAATGGCAGAATGCCGTCAGGGACAACAAGCTGGTAATGGCAAGCACTATTCAACTGGCTTTCAAAGGCTACTCAACCAATGACAATAAGCCTTTTCATTATGGTTACGGCTGGGGGTTGAATGAGATCAACGGCTCACCCACCCTCGAGCATGGGGGCGGCATCTTTGGTTATACCACGAATGGAATCTGGCTTCCCCGGGAAGATGTGTATGTTATTATGCTTACCAACAGGGACGATTTGGCACCGGAAGGTATTTCGACAAGACTTGCCGCTGTGGCCATCGGGAAGCCGTTTCCTGTAATAGCCGATGGTGTTGAACTGAAACCGGAGACTGCAGCTGCCCTGTCGGGATGGTATGCTTTTGAGGATGGCTCATTCCGAAATATAATTTACGAAGATGGTGTGCTCTACAGCCAGCGAAAGGGCTCTTCACGTTTCAGGTTGATCCCGCTGTCGGAATCCAGGTTCGCATTCGAAAATTCCCTGTCGATGCTGGAATTTGCGAAAAACGAAAACGGGATTCATTCGGTTGTCTTTAAAAACAGGATCAATGAAATCAGGGGCGGCAAAACCGATAAAATTCCTGAAGAGAAAAAGGAGATTACGCTCAGCCCCGAACAAATGCAGCCATATACGGGTGAATATGAAATACAGCCGGGCTTCAGCCTGGTGGTGACACTTGAAAACGGCCGCCTGATGACCCAGGCTACCGGACAGGCAAAATTTGAAATTTACCCTGAATCGGAAGTGAAGTTCTTCCTGAAAGTGGTTGACGCGCAGATTGAGTTTCAGCGGAACAAAGACGGCGAGGTGGATTCGCTGATCCTTTTTCAGAACGGGGCTGAGATCAGGGCTATAAAGAAATAATCCGGAATTGCGGACATTGCAGAGTTTCCGTGAGGCATTTTTTAATGCCGGCGTTATCCTGATAACTTTATTTATAGGTTGTCAGGATAATTTTTTTGAAGTCTGTTTAAATCCCGAGCTCCCGCTCAAAACCTGTTTCAAGCGAAATAAAAGTTTCCGTAAAGGTAATCTCAGGTATGGACTGGATCTGTTCCACGATTATTTGTTTCAGGTGTTCATTGTTACGGGTGAAAAGCTTGACCAGCAGCGAATACTTCCCTGAGATATGATGACACTCGACGATTTCGGGAATTTTCTGGATTTTTTTAAATACCTCATCATGGGTGGAGGTGGTGGTCAGGTTTACCTGAATTCCGATAAAAGCGCAGGTCTGATAACCAGCCCCCTTAGGGTTCAGGCGGAGTGATGAGCCGGCAATCACCCCGGCTTCCTGCATTTTTGCAACACGTTGATGAATGGCCGCTCCGGATACCTTACACCGCCGGGCTACTTCAACAAAAGGCATGCGGGCATCGGTGTTCAGCAGATTGATGATTTTCCGGTCTAGATTGTCAATATGAAAGTAATGGTCCATGGTTTGGGTTATACAAATTTCATTTTTATGCAAAAATGCATAATTGGATTAGAATATTGAAAAAATATCCCTGAATTTGATGAAAAATATTATATTTGATTGATATTTAGTGTGATAATGATATTTTTGTCACAGGATTTTTTTCGTTCTGCATAAACATTCACCAACCAAAATAAACGACCATGAAATTCGATCCTGCCAACCAGATTCAGGACCTCCGTCAGTTCGGAGAGTTCGGCGATGTTAATCCTTCGGTCTGCGATTCAGCCACTTTTACCTTTATGCAGGCAAAGACCATGTTAGAAACCTTCCACGGAGAGGCGGAAGGTTGTTTTCTTTATTCCCGTCACTGGAATCCCAGCAATAAGTATCTGGCCGATGCCATGGCTGCCATGGAAGGCACCGAAGCCGGCTGGGTAACGGGCAGCGGGATGGGGGCCATCACCTCAACAATCCTCCATCTGATTAAATGCGGCGATCACATTGTTTCGAGCATTACCACTTATGGCGGAACATTTGCCTTTCTGGCAAACTACCTGAAGAAATTCAATGTGGAAGTTTCCTTTGTGGATATTACAGACCTTGCTGCTGTGGAAGCTGCCATTCGCCCCAACACAAAGCTGATTTACACGGAAAGCATGACCAACCCGCTCCTGCAGATTTCCGATATCCCCGCCCTGGCTGCCATAGCCAATAAGCATGAGATCAAGCTGGTGGTCGACAATACCTTCACCCCGATGATTGTCAGTCCCGCCAGGCTGGGCGCCCATATCGTGGTGTATAGCCTTACGAAGTTTGTTAACGGCAAAAACGACTGCGTGGCCGGAGCCATTTGCGGAACCAATGATTTCATTAATTCAATGATCGATGTAAACGACGGAACCGCCATGCTGCTCGGACCGGTGCTCGATCCTTTCCGCTCTTCATCCATTCTGAAGAATATTCACACCCTGCATATCCGCATGAAACAGCATAGCTACAATGCGGCTTTCCTTGCCGAAAAATTCACTGCAGCCGGTATCCGGACCATATATCCGGGATTACCCGGACATCCCGGTCACAACCTTCTGAAATCCATGATGAACCCGCAGTTTGGATTTGGCGGAATGATTGCGATAGATATGGAAACCGCCGAGCAGGCTGCCGCACTGATGGAAGATATGGAACTGAACGATGTCGGTTACCTGGCCGTCAGCCTTGGCTATTTTAAAACGCTGTTCAGCAACTCCGGAAAAAGTACCTCGAGTGAGGTGCCGGAGGAAATTCAACGTAAAATGGGCCTCAGCGAAGGGCTTGTCAGATACAGCGTAGGCCTCGACAACGATATTGAACGCACCTGGGAAAGAATTGAGGCCAGCCTGAAGAAGGTTGGAATACTTAAGTAGTTTTCTGCCGGAAATGATTCAGAAACAACACACCAGCACCGGAGATACCTCCGGACTGGCGTGATTGCTATAAAGCAGTTTTATGCGTACGGTCAATAACCTGCTTTCTTTACTGATGAATGAAAAACCATGTTTTGTCGATGCGGATGCAGCATCTGACATTTAATGATTTTTAGAATTCAATGCCTTAACCCTGATAAGTAAAGCAGATGCGTTAGCTGTTTTTCTGCAATTTCCGTGAACTTCCCGTAGTCGTCCGGTTGCAGACGATTGTTGTAGAAAAGCAGCATCCCGGCAACTCCGTTTCTCAGGCTGATTTTGAGCATTTCCGCGTCATGCGCCGATATTTCCCCGCTGCTGATCATATATTCCAGGTCGCTTTGAATAATCCTGTCGGTAAACAGGTAGATCATCTCCGCCGTGGGTTGCCTGGCCCCGATATCGTTCATGCGTTCAAGATAGAATAGCTCAAAGATCCCGGGATATTGGGTAAAGTATTGTATCATCGCCCTTATCCTTCCCCGGAGGCGCATTGACCCGGGCGTTTGCTGATCCGTCTGTTCATCTGCAAATGCTTCGCATTCCGACATAAAGTCTTTGACACAGATAAAGATCAGTTCATTCAGATCTTTAAAGTAGTTGTACATCGTGGCAAACGAATAGCCTGCCCTTTCGGCAACGGTCCTGACATTCACCGCCTTTAGCCCTTCACCTTTGAGGGTCTCCTTTGCGGCGTCAATGAAATATCCGCGCATTCTTTTTTCCTGTAGTTCTTTATTGCTGACCATCATATATTGATTTAACGCTGCAAATATAGTAAACTATATTATAAATAGTGAACAACGTTAAAATTATTTAGAAAATTAAACCCGGCAATGCCGGGCTTAACAACTCCCTCTCCTGACTTCTGGCAACACCCCGGTAAAGGCATTCCTTAAGAGCGTAGTAAATGAAAGGTGTAAGAGCGCGTATTTGTCGCGAATTTAGTGAGTTACAACCGGTTCCAGGTTTTTGGCCTGCTCAATGAAATCGGCGATTTTATCAAGCGAAGGAACAACCCTGGTAAGGCTTTTGGCGGCATTTACCTCCTCAAGTTTCGCATGCAGGTTTTCGGCATTGCGGTTTCTCAGTTCTTTGACCGTATCAACTCCGGAAGCTTTCAAAAGTTCGGCAAACTGACTGGCTATGCCTTTGATCCTGAACAGATCAGCCATGTTTACCCAATCCAGAATTTTTCCTTCGTCAATGTCGCTGCCTGCTGCAATCGCAGCACGGCCTTTTTTGGAAGCTCCCTCTTTCAGGAGACCCTCAACGGTTGTTATTCCTGCCTTTGCAAGTTTTTCCTGAAAAACCGGGCCAATGCCTTCGATGTCTTTAATTGATGCCATAAGTTTTGTTTTTATTGAACTTTTATACAAAAATAACCCTGTCTGGACAAATATGTTCAGATGGGGTCCTGTTTCTGATCAATGGCACTTGTCAGCACGACGGCAATAAAAAAAGCCATCCGGAGATGACCTTTTCATAGTTCAGTTTAGGCTTTTCTTTTCAATTGATGTAAAACCCCGTTTTTAAATTTGTGCTGCAGGGCCTTACGCTCAAGCTCTCCGTTGCCCTTACGGTGTTTGATCAGTTTCATGATTTCATCCGGTGCATAAGCGTTCGGGTTGCTTTTACTCACAACGGTCTGCATTTCAGTATTGGCAAATCTGGCAGGCTCTTTACCGGAAACCATGCTCTTTTTTACATTTCCGCCCTGCATTACGCCGTTCACAAAGTCGAAAGGCTTGCCGTCATCCTTGCTGAAGAAATAGAAATTATTATCTTCATTGGCTTCTTCAAGGTCGTTAAAGCCATCGGCAAGCAGCACCAGATAATATTTTCCGTTAAGGTTTGACGGCATGGTGTATGTGAAGAGAAAGTCTGCTTCTGGATCGTTGTACAATGCGGCGGCGACGCTTTTTCCGGAAGGAACATCGATGTAATTCCACCAGCTTCCGGCGATGCCGTAGCCGTCTTCCCAGTATTGGTTATCGCCCGGAATGTTGCTGAATTCATCCGTATAGTAGTCGTGAATGATGATGTCATAATCATTCACATCGTAGGCATTGTAATACATGTACAGGATGCTCCATCTCGAGGAAGCCGCCACGGTTTCCGTACCTGAGTTGTACACATTGTAGGTTATTTGCCTGTCGAGCGGGGCGGTTGATTCGGGATTGTCTTCATCCCGGAGGTTCCAGGCCAGCACATCAAGCCCTGAAATGATGTTTCCGCTGCCCACCTGTCCGCCGGTAATATTTACATCGGTTTTATTCTGGGCGACAAACGCGGCAAAACAGAAACTGTTGATAAAGAAATCATAATCTACCCAGATTGTTCCGGTATTTCCCCATGAATTTCCCCAGGTATTGATGATTTTGAATGCCTGGCGGTTGTCGTCGTAGCCGGCGAGCACCATCGCGTGATAGGCATGCTGCATGCCCGGATTCTGATACGTGTCATAGTCAATTACCGCGTTGCTGTTCCAGCGCATAAAGCGGTCGCCCAGCCGGGCGCCTATGGCTATGGGCCTGCCTTCGGCAAGGTATGCTTTGAAATTGTCAACCGTCATGGAAGCAGCATTGTTTTTGTCGGCGATCTTACGGTAATTTACCAGCTTATTGTCAGCGGCATCCTGTGTCCATGACCCTGCCGGAGACTGGCTGCAATCGCCCAGTCCCGTATAGGGGGCGGTGGCGAGCGAAGCTCCGCCGCGCGTAATCAGTTGATCCATGGCGGATTCGAACTGGGTGCCGTTGCAATCGCTGCCTTTCTGAGAAGCGGGAATGGCCAGGAAAAGGTCAATCGGGCTTGTCTGGTTGGATGTCTGTGCCAGCTGCGTGGCGCTCCACTGATTGTCGATGCCGTTGAGCGCGGTTTTCAGGTTATACCCCACCGCCCAGGTCACACAGGTGCCATATTCACCCTGATCGCCGATGGGTGGGAATTTTCCTGAGAGGTCCACACTTGCAGGCAGTCCGGCAGTATTGTCGTTGATATCAAGATCCTGGGGGATTTCATCCAGATTTTCTTCTTCCGCATTCCAGCTGGCCATGGCCTGTACCAGCAATTCGCTCAGGAAGTCCACCACTTCTTCCTTGGTACACGAAGTGAGGGTAGCGGATGAAATGGTTACAGCCAGCAGCGGAACTATAATACCGCCTGCCAGCATGCTGTTGAGTTTTCTTTTCATTGTTTTTGTTGTTCTGGTGATTAATCCGGTATCAATCTTTGTTCAGGTCGTTAAACGAGGCAAATTTCGTGCCTTCCGATACAAAGTCATCGGCTTTAAGGGTCCTGAATTCCTGCATGGCTGGTTTACCGGAGTAAAAAACTGACCGGCTGATATCAAATACTCCTTTGACAGAAGTTTTCTCAAAAGTGACAGGTCCGGAAAAAACCGTTGAAGTCAGGGTTGCCGAAGACTGAAATTCCACATTGTTCATGTCGAGTCTGCCATAAACGATTGCGTCTGAAAAGTTAAAATGCCCGGTAAAATTGGCATAGGTAAACAGCGCATCATCCCTGAAACGGGTAAGGGAGAATTCGCTCCGGCCGTCGCAATCCAGGTTGTGAAAACGAGCGATCCCTCTGAATTCCGTACTCTGAAAGCTTAGCTTACCCCTGGTTTTCGCTTTGAAGAAATCAATTGCACCGTCGATCAGTGATTCCTGCATGCTGAAATACTTTTCTGCAGTAAAGGCTGTGAAGTAATTGTGGCGTCCGTTAAAGGTTACATTATTAAACAGTGCCCGCTCCCTGAATATGGCGCCGGTGAAATTGACCATCCCATCCACGGTGATGTTGTCGAAATCGGCGTCGGCCCTGAAATCGCAGGCTTCAAAGGTGAGATTGCTGCCGAAACGCACCCTTGCCTGACGGCCTGACTTTTCACTGTTATTTACAATCTTTCCCATGAAAATGCAGTTAAGGAAAGTCACAGACTGTTCAACGCCGGCAATCTGTATGGAAGAACTGAATATTCCCTGATTTTTGACGTTGGTAAAATCAAGGTCGCCGGTGATGATTTTGTCTTTTATCAGTACCGCTTTGCCTTTGTTTATATCAGAAATTATCTTGCCTGCAGCAATGCCGTTGTTCAGCTCTTTAACCGTGCCGGCCTTACAGCTGCCTGAGAATAAAAATATAAACAGAAGCGCGGGAATGAAATATTTCATAGAATTGAGTTTGTGCCCTGCAAAGTAAGCAAAAATTAAACCGGCTTGCACCATTATTGAAACCTGACGAATTGCATTCGACGGATTTCGTTCGGGCAAACCGGCTCAGAAATGTTGTTTACTCTACAACAAATGTTTTTACAACCGGCTCTGAATTATCGGTTCCAAGGGAAATGACCACTTCATACACTCCTTTTGGCCAGCCGTTGTTTGGCACAGACAGACTCGATTGCAGATTAAAAGTGGTGCCTCCTTCAGGGGTATTCAGGGTAACAGCATCAATTGCTACCCTGCTTTCACCCTGATAAAACCACGAGAAGGTAACTGCTGTACCTCCCGGTGCATTTTTTACTATGACTGAGCAGAAGATTTCAGGGGTGTCGGTACTGAAAACCGGTTGATCGGCCGGGCATTGATTGTCAGTTACTGATTCACAAACCATTACATCCGTAATGTGCGCCGTGGAGACGTTGCAACTGTGCATGAAAAATGCCAGTCCGGAAACGGCAAAAGCTAAAATAATTGATTTTTTCATTTTGTTGATTTTTAGGGTTAATTAATGTGTTCTGTTGATTGAGAATTCACCTACTGCTGTTATATTCCGGAAAAATTCACCGGTGGACGGATCCCTGTAGGAGCCGTTCCTGAAGATGATGCTGCCCGTTACCGGCTCTCCGGGGTTGCCTATTGAGATTATCCTGACTTCCATATCTGAAAATGATATTTCAAAGCCATTGATGTTGATGCCCGAGTATAGCTGTATTCCCGGCGGGTCAGAAACATCCGGAGGATGAACATGGTAGGTTCCTGTTTTAAAATCGTGCAGGTACAGATACCATGAGAATCCTTCCATATCTTTTGATTCTGCTTCGATATTCAGAATGATTTCAGTTGTTCCGGTATTATGATTGTAGTGCTGTTCCTTGTATGACCTCAGGTTTTCGTTGAGGTTAACCCTGTAGTCGCGAAAATCACCACCATCGATTACCAGGTAGGATATGGCAGCATGATTTGTGCTTTTTTCATCCCTGCTTTCTCTGTCATTGATTTCGGCCTTCTTGTTATTGTCGTCATCCGGCCGCTCTTCGTTCCTGTTGTTACGGCTTTCTTCCTCTTTTTCATCGCTGCACACAATGATTTTTCCCGCATCAATCGCCGACTGACCTGTTTTGTTGGAATAAGTCTTTTTAACAATGGAATTATTTGTTTTCAGGGAGATATCGAAATTTGTGACAACGGTGGGCAACGAGAGTTCAAAAACACCGTTTCTGGAATAGATCTGGGAATAGTCTTCCTCCCCCCATGTAATGGTTATCTGGGATGCAGTTCCATTGCCATTGCATCCGATAGCTTCTCCTTTAACATATGTCATCGGGGGAACAGACAGGTCCATGCGGGTTTTCTTGCCGGCTTCAGTAGCTTCACAAAGCAGTGAAATCATAAAACCGCGGTAATTCATTTCTACTTTGCATTCTGTTTGAGCAGGGATTATCGCTTTGTAATTTCCATAATCATCTGTAATAACAGCTGTTTGATCAGCGCTCAGAAGTACGCCGGCCACCCCTCTGCCATTGCGGTCGGTGACACGCCCTTCAAGAAATGCTATGTCATCGCTGTCTTCACCAATCCCCCACGTGCTGAAGTGCTTTACCTGAGCAATATAGTATCCTTCTTTCAGTTCAGCCTTCCCTCCGGACTCCCATATTCCGTTTGCTTCATTAAAGTGCCACAGACCGGTGGAAGCAGGGGGATTTCCGGACAGAACGGCAGGAACGGGAAACTTAATGACGGCACTGGAATTTTTCCTGAGATTCAATAGTTTCCCTTCATTCGAAACTATGTCTATCATTGCCATGGCATAGCACCGAAGCCTGGTATTTTTATCTATATCCCCGGCCTTAAAATCACTTCCCTGGACCTTAGATAACTGATCAACATCCAAAGGATCAATAACGGCGAGAAAAACAGTTGACTCCATGGCATCTCCGTCGATGTCAGCTGCGTTTAAACTCAATAAGGTTCCATTCCGGGATTCCAATTCAGCCTGATTCGCTGCATCAGAAACTCTGAAGGAGTTTACCTCCTCTTCGGTGGGATCGTGCGCAAGCAATTGGATTCTGATTTGATTTACCGGTTCATCGGCATTCAGCGCCCGGCTTAAAGTGAAATATCCTTTTTTCGTGATTTTCAGCAAAGGTCTGGCATCGTCTGCATCCACCGTTTCAAAAAGAAAGGTCCCGTCTTCACCGGTTTGAACCATTTGCGAACCTGCGAAAACATAAGCTCCTGACAATGGTTTGTTTCCGGAATCAGTCACTATACCTGAAACAACCATTTTTCTGCCTGAACAAGCCGAAAGCATTATGCCGGAAATGGTTATAATAAATATAATCTTCAGGATTCTCATACGTTTATTTTTTTTGGATAAGTTTTTTGATTTTCCTGATTGCGAAATAGATAATCAGAACAGCAGCAACAGCCAATAGCGCCAGAATAATGTATCCCAGAAGGAGATTTTCATGAACATCCTCATCTGACCCGGTTTCAGTTATTCTGGTATTCTCCTGATTTTCTTCAGATGCAAATGTTGTCCACCATTTTTCCTGGGGAAGTGAACTCAGCATTTCAGATCCGTTAACATCCAGACGTATACCCTGTCCGGAGGAAAAGACCTTTTCATCTCCTGCCTCAGTTTTTCCGTCCAGCAGGATCACATCGCCATCGAGGCTAAAGGCCCGGGCCTTATCATTTTCCAGATCAACGATGAATTCAGTATTTTTTCCGATTACGGCCGGAGTCATATCTATGTTGTATGCCCCTCCGGTTTCATCGGGATTATTTTTATTTAATGCAGTGAGAAAAACATGAAAATGCCCGCCATTCTGATAACTGTTAAAATGTGCTTTACCTTTGATCATGTATATGGTCATGTATTCAGGGGTGCAATATCCTATTCTCAGTGCAGAACCTTTCTGCATATTTATCATGCCCCACCTGCTTTTACCTTTCTTCAGTTCAATCGTGCAATTGCCCCGGAAGGCCCTTACACTTTCAGTAGTTCTTAATTCTGCAGGAAATTTCCCTACAAAGGAGATAATGGTATCCTGGGTAACAGGTTCAATATATGATGTTTCAATGCTTTGCCGGGCGCCACTGGTAATTGCCATGTGAATATTCTGAAGCGGCAGGCTTTTAATGGGGCTTTCAAGCCACTCAAAAATCACATTCCTGACTTCTCTGCTGTTGGTAATGGAGTTTTCCCTTATGGATGTGGAATGCCACAAATCCTGCAGCTTGTAACTTATTACACCATTAAGGTAAGCGGAGCTGGCATAGGTAATTCCATCCCAGGGAATTACATAGATGTTTCCGAATTCAAATTCCAGGTCGCGATTGCCGGTTGCCGGTTTTGCATTCAGGATTCTCAGAAATGAACTGCTTTCATGCAGCTGCTCAATGGCTGTACGATGCTTCCTGAACCATATTGCACCAAATTTTCCGGCATAATATCCCCAATCATTTACGCCATGATGGGGTGTTCCCACGGTAATCAGTTTCCTGACCAATGGTTTGGTATAAAGTTCCTCGTTGAGCAGATAATTGCGCGCTATCAGCCCTCCCATTGAATGACAGATAAGATCCACTTTTGCTGCCTTTATTCCGCTTTTTCGCAGATGATTCAACTCTTTATTGACATCAGCGGCAAGCTTGGCAGATTGATTATCTATACTTTCATCCGAGCCGGCGTGATAGTCTGCGCGAAAGGTCGTGTAATCCAATCTTTCAAAACGGCCTGCCATGTCCTGCCAGGTAGAGCCATCGCCAAGAAAACCATGAACGAATAAAAGTGTCGGTTTGAACAGCTCAATCAGCAGTGAGTCAGTTACTACATCAGCATGATGATCAACATATTTATAATGGATGTAAACTTTTCTGGAAGTACTCTGATTATAATATTTGCCGGGAGGGTTAAAATCCTGGAATGAAAAGTCTTTTTCTGATTTCAACCCATACCAGATGTGTGGTTGTACGTAAGCCGGCGGCACATAAGTGAGTGTCCCCTTGCCCCGGCTGTTAAGGGTAAGAATCTTACTGCTGCTTAAGGTTTCATTATGATTTGTTTCGAGCGTGGAAGAACCTTTCGCAATAATGGAGCCGATTTCAGGAGGTAATACAACTATCTTCTGATTGTTCGGCAGCTGAAACTCTATATCAACAGTGGAGATGCCATCTACTACAACGCCCCGGTACTGATTCTCGGCATTTCTTCTGCCGCCTTCAACGACAGAATCTTTCTCAAGTTCCACTTTATAGTGCTCTCGTGAAGGCTGTTCCCATGTGACAAGTATCACATCCAGCGCGCATTTCACCCGGTCGTAATTTCCGTGAGATCCGTTTACCGATATGCTGAATGCAGATACCTGATTATTTTTAACATGTCTTTTAAAATACTTTTCATAGGTGAGCACCCTGGTCGGTCCCTGGTAGATGGTAGCCCACCCGCCGTATTTGCTTTTCAGCATCAATGTAACAGACTGACAAACGCCTGATTTGACCTTGAATTCAAGCTGCTCACCTTCCGTTAATCCGTAGAACTCAATATCTCTTCCGCCCTCTTTATATCCTTTGCCGTTATTGATCGCAGTACCGAGGTACCTTTCAACCTGAATGTCTTTTTCATACCGGCTGTTCTGAGTATAGCCGGACAACCCCGCTGAGAACAACAAAAATGACAATGTAATGGAAAGGATTTTCATGTCGCAGAAGTAAAAGATGGCCGCATCTCTTATGGTATTGCCATAAGAAAATGCGGCCGGCATACTTGAATTATTGCAGGCTTAATGTGACACTACCGGTATTCAGATTCTTTTTAAGGTTTGGATAAACATAATAAGTTCCGGGTTTCAGCTTTGTACCTACAGGTTTCTTGTTGTCCCAGAAAGTGTGAACTTTTATATTGTCCTTTACAATCCAGAAACCCTCGCACTCACCGGAAACAGCCGTGATTTTCATGGTTTTGGTAATTTTTACGGGATTGCTTTTAAGCTCTGCGTTTTTCCCTGCTGCTCCGCGGGTTTGTGTACCCGAAAGAGTGACATTCTGAGCTGAAACCAGCGCCGTTATTGCAAAAAGGCCAATAATTAACAATATCTTTTTCATAGGCTGTAATGAATTAAATTTTGGTAAATGTAAACCTGGCGCGGTGGCTGATTTCCGGGAATTAGATTTTGCCCGGTAATATTGAGTAAATGTGATGTTCTGCCGAGAATATGCTCAACTTTTCCTACACAAAGGAATTAATTGCCTGAGAAAAATAGTGGCTGACCGGAAAATACCCGGAGGAAGAAATTTATGTCTGATAGCGGGTCAGATATTTCCCAGCTTTCGGATAAGCTGTACAATCTGATCGCGCTTTCGCGAAGAGACCGGAATACGCGCTTCATCTTTCATGACAAGATACCCTCCCTCACGTTTATCGAAGAAACTAATGTATGTCTGATTGATAAGATAGGAATTATGAACCCTGACAAACCCGTGTGCCGATAATAAATCCTCATATTCGCGCAGGGTTTTGGAAACCAGAATGCTTCTGCCTCCGGTCAACTGAAACAGGGTATAGTTGTCGTCAGACTTGCAATGGATTATTTCGGTGAGCGAAACAAGGTGCAACGCATCTGAAGTTTTCAGCACAATTTTCTTCTCCTTCACATCCGGATTGGTTATGCTTTCGGCGACTTCAATCTGCATTTTATTTACAACCGTGGTTGCTTCCTGACATGCTTTCTTGCATGAGCGCATCAGGTCTTCAGGTAAAACGGGCTTTACAAGGTAATCTATCGCACTGAATTTAAAAGCCTTTATAGCATGTTCCTCATATGCTGTTACAAAAATAACTTTAATGCTTTCTGATTCCGGCAAAAGCTGCAACACATCAAATCCGCTTCCATTGCCGAGGTTGATATCGAGAAACAACAATTCCGGTTTGAATTTTTTGATTGTTCTGAGCGCATTCAGCACATCGGCGGCTTCTGCAACAATTTCAATATCCGGAACATACAGATCAAGCATGAGCCTGAGGGTTTCGCGGGCATTCGTTTCATCATCAATAATTATTGCTCGTATCATGAGTTGTGTGTTGCTAAGACCGGTATTTTGAAATTGACCCTTGTCCCCGCGGGTCTTCCAAGGTTATCTGATAAATCTTCAATACGGAAACTTGCATCGTAGTTATACTTCTTTTTCAGAAAATCAAGCCTCTCCTGTGTGATTTCAGTGCCATAGGATTTATGCCTGAACATTCCCTTTCTCAGTGCCTGCGACTGGCTGCGGCCGATCCCGTTGTCTTCTGCCGAAATTGAAATAAATCCGTTGTCAGAACTTATCCTTATTTCAATCAGTCCGTTTTCTTCTTTTTCTGAAAGTCCGTGTTCGATGGAGTTTTCAATAAACGGTTGTGTGAGCATCGGGGGTATCTGAAGCAACTCTGTCTCGATGTCGCTTTCAACAATAATTGCGTATTTAAATCTGTAATTAAACCGGAGCTGCTGAAGCTTGAGGTAATACTCGAGAAATTCTATTTCCTTTGACAAAGTGATATATTCCTGACGCGTATTTTCCAATGTCAGGCGGATGAGTTTGGAAAATTCTCCAAGATATCTTCCTGCTTCAATATTCTCCTTTTTATAAACGAAACCCTGAATCGCGACAAGTGCATTAAATATAAAATGCGGATTTATCTGTGCCCTGAGCAACAATTCCTTAAGCTCGGCATTTTTCCGGTAAATAAACTGCCGGTGCATGATTTCACGGACAATAACAAAAGCCAGGCTGAAAATTATAAAGGCCACCAACAGATAGAACCAGTTTTGTCGCCAGAAGGGTTTGTTAATCTTTATAGTCATTGAATGACTTTTAATAAACTCCCAATTGCCGGCATCATGAGATAGTTCAATTTCAAGTATATAATCGCCCGGCGGCACATTGGTGTATCTGGCCGCGGACATGCCTTTTCCGGGGAAAGTCCAGTTTTCTTCAAACCCCAGTAAGCGATATCGGTAGGCGTATGCGTCAGTCGCTGATATGTCGGAGTTGCTGAATTCAATTCCAAAAAAATTCTCATCATATTCCAGTTCAATCCCTGATAAATCATAAAGGGCAGAGACTGCGGGACTTCCTTTAATATTTATTGCAGTGATGAAAATATCAGGCAATCCCCTGCCGGATAACAGGTCGTCGGGATTGAATATGCAAATACCCTGCTTACTTCCGAAAACCAACTCCCCATTTTCAAGCAGCAAGCCAGCGTTAACATCTTCTGACATTTCGAAAGCAGCCAGATCTGGAAAAGAGATACTGAAGTTCCATAAAGGATTAAAGCATAATATTCCCTTGTCAGTGCCAATCCATAGATTTCCCTTTTGATCGGGGACAATAACAAAAACCTTGCTTGATGACAATCCCTTTTCTTTTCCCCAGACCTTGAAAGTCTCAAATTTCGGATCATAGCAATACAGACTGTCAGCTGCAATCCATATTCTTGAAAATGTGTCTTCGAAAAAATCGTTGATTACCTGATTTGCCAGCGAAGTGCCGCGAAGATGAAAAAAATGTTGAGAAGTCTTTTCCTCAGGATTATATACATGAGCACCGGCGTTGGTGGTTCCGATCCAGATATTTCCATCAGCGGCGGTATAAAGCCTGGTAATCAGCCTGGATTCAAATGGCATACTCAGTCTTTCCTTTAAAATTTCACCAAAAACGCCGGTTTCACGATTAAAAATCTGAAGTCCGTCTCCGCCCCAGAAACCCAGATAAAAGTTGCCTGATTTATCTTCCGCAAAATCATTGTACCAGTCAATCTCGCGACTGTTCTTGCGTTTTGCAAAATTTTCAAACGTATCTTTTTGCCTGCGCTTTCTGGCGAACCCAACGCCATCCCACAAGCCAATGTATAAATCACCGTAAGAATCTTCATAAAGGCATCTTATATTGTCTGAAGAGATCATTCCGGCCTTTTGTTCCTGCCTCACATGCTTTATAAGACCGGTTTCAAGGTCAATAATATCCAGCCCATGTTGCCGGTGACCCGCCCAGAGTTTGTGCTGATGAACTTTAAGGGCTGTTATATAATCAGAAGCAATGGTATTGGGATTGCCCGGAATGTGATACAATGTTTTTATCAACCGGTTTGAACCCCTGAAAACGGCTACTCCCTCATCTGTGCCTATCCACAAATTCCCTGACCGGTCCTCATAGATACAGTTTACATGGTCGGATGGGAGTGAATGTGAATTGTTGATGTCAGAAACGATGTGCGTGAGGATGTTTTTCGATGGATCAAGCCTGAATATCCCGCTTCCGGTTCCAAACCAGAGTTCACCCGACCGGGTTTGCATGGCAGTAAATGTGGTAACCCGCATCTTTCTGGTAAAATGCATTGAATCGCGATCCAAAAGAAAAATTCCATCATTCCCTGTTACCCAGAAATTCCCTGATTTATCCTCCAGAAAACCGGAGATATCTGCCCGGGGCTTTTGCCAGCTCTTTTCACCAACAGGTGCTGTGCAGATCTCCTTGCTTTCAGGATTGAGATACATGGGATAGGTCCCCCGGCCCCCGAACCAGAGCACACCGCGTGAATCGCGAACAAGCGCATGATACATGTAATAATGTTGCCAGATTTCAGGATGCGGATAAACATCCGTGATTATGCCTGAATTCTTGTTGTAGCGTAACAATGCACCTTGCTGAACTTCGATCCATAATAATGAATCTCCTTCATGCAGCATTGCCCTGATGTATAATTTCCTGTTTCCGTTATATTCAAGAATTACTTCTTCGAAAACCCCGAGCGCCCTGTTGAACCGGAACAGTCCTTTTTCAGTGCCAGCCCAGATATGCCCGTTTATGTCTTCTTTTACACACGAAACCACTCCCGGAGACAATCCGTGAGGATTTTCTTCATTTCCACCGAATTTCCTGATTTTATAACCGTCAAAAACATTTAACCCGTTGGAAGAGGCGATCCATATATAATGATATCTGTCCTGAATGATGTCTGTTATCCTGTTCGCGCTTAATCCATCCTGCATCTGAAGTGTCCGGAAACGGGAATAAGGGTCATTCACCGGAGTTGTCCACGGCTCTTCTGCAAGGAGATGAGTGGCGGATAAGAAAACAATCAGCATAACAGCTGTCGCCTTTCCGTAACATGACCATTGTAATCTGAAGAAACAGAAATACGGCAATTTCATCTGCCGAAAGTATTAATATTCTCAATCAGAACCAATAATTGCTTTTTTTAGAGCGTAAAACAAAAGGAGCGCCTGCCTGACAGACGCTCCTTTTGTTTCTTTGATTTCATTTATCGGAGTGGAAGGAAACTGCTTCCGGTATAGGTTCCGTTAACCCAGTCAACTTTGTAATGGGTCGGGCAATCGTCGCCGGTAACCGGCTGGTAATTGCTGTCGAAGCCGAATGTTATGGTAGCGCTTTTCGATGCCTCGGGGATCTGATGGACCTTGATGCCTGAAACGGGATTCCAGTCGCAGGCTGCTTTGTAGACTACAGGCTGTATAATCTGTGTGTAGAATACTTCGCTGTTCCGGTTGGTTCCCCATACCACAAGGTTGTTGTAGCTGCCCGAAGTTCCGAAACCATCCGTGGTCATGATCAGTTCACCCCTTGTGCCGGTGTAGGTGCGCTGACGGGCAACATTCCAGGTGCGGAAAGTGCTGTCGCCGAAGGTTACTTGCATAGCGCCTTCCACCCGGTGAATAAGCCTTGTGAAGCCATTGTGGCCCAGCATATAAATAAAGCCTCCACTCACATTTGTAAAGGTTTTATTGCTGTTGATCACGATTGTATGACCGGATGCCACCCTGGTTACACTGAAATTGTGGTAACGGACATTTACACTGGCTCCCTGCATTCCCCAGCGTGTGCCAACGCGTTTCCTGATCTCCACCTGCCCGGTTCTGAAACGTCTGCCGTTGCATGAGAGTCCGTCATAGGTTATGTAGATGGTAATGGTGTCATTGATCACCGAAGTTGAGTCGATGGTAGCATTGCAGGGAATCTCCATGGTCGATTTCAGGCCATTGCCCTGATAGCTTAAAACACCTTCCACATCCTGCAGGGCTTCGTTTGAAATATCTTCTACAGTGGCTTCATCCACAGTTAACTGGGTGAGGGTGGAGGGGTCGTTCCGGCCTTTTTCAAGATCGTCTTTTTTACATGATGTGAGGACGAGGGCGAAGATGGTCATAATGAGAACCGGCGTCTTCAGATTGATGATGCTTTTCATTTTTGCGTGTTTTTGAGATTTGTTTGTCAGGTTATGTTCAAATGACGTTTTCATAAAGAATACACCGGTTAGCCTGTTTACCCTGATAGAAAATCAATATTTTTTAGTAGATAATAAAAAATCAGTAGAAAAATAAAACGGTTTAATTCCCGGATGGATCTGAAAGCCCGGTCAGTCTTGCCGTTTCAGTTTTTATCGTCACCGCGCAGGCGCCGAAAAATCCGGCTCCTTTACTGCTCAGATTAGTGGGAAGATTGGCGGAAGCGGAGCTGAAATACCCTCCCTGCCAGCTGGTTTCGAGCAATAATGCCCGGATATATTGCGCGTGCTCCGTAGCCAGTGAGTACCTCCGCTCGGTGATTTTTGTGCCTGACGGAAACAACACCGTTTCGGCCGGCGGCGCAAAAATCTGGCTGACGTCAAGGGTCGGAAGGGTGTAGTAAATCAGTCTGGCCC
>ERZ795057.870-NODE-870-length-29197-cov-25.343593_pt1 | contig 29197 bp, 28 predicted proteins | sample MGYA00375141_ERZ795057 | MGnify/ENA primary metagenome ERZ795057 (study PRJEB30186, sample SAMN05720163) | activated sludge metagenome | isolation source: Anaerobic digester | place: Hong Kong | collected 2015-01-26 ...
TTACAGATCTGATGATGCCGGGAATCGGCGGGATGGAAGTTGTAAAACATATTAATTTATAAATATATTCCTACCCTTAATAATTTCAATAACTTAGCCAAAGCGCAACCCCTTCAGGTTGCGCTTTTTTTACCCTATTTCGCACCCGTTATGCAACCATTTTTCCACGTTTTACCGCCTCTGTGTTTGCAGTGATAATAACACATAATTTATTTTCCTTTTTTTTTACTCTTTTGCCAATTTTTTACTTGACTTTTTCAAAAAGATGCTATACACTGTATTTACTAAGCAAGTTAAAAATATTTCAGGCAGGTATTGACAATATATTAAAAATGTTTATCTTTTATAGCAACACATACAAGGAGGTTTTACAAATGAAAACAACTCAAAGAAATTTTAGGTTCCCTGATGAGGTTTACGAAGAACTCCAGGCCACAGCCGAAAAAAACAATTGCTCAATTACAGATTTAATTGTGGAGGGCGCAAAAAAAGAAATAGTGTGGCGCAAGATTAGAGATGAACTGAATCAACCTCAAACATTAGTATTCAATGAGGAAAAAGGATATTATGAGGCCGAGCCTGAATACAGGGAAAAATTCCTCAAAATATTAGAAACCAATTTAGCTATTTTATAGATATATACAATCTGTTCTATAATGGCGGGTCACGTTCGCTTGGAATGGCGCATGCTTAATTAGTTATGAGTGATCCTCAATAGGTGCCATGTAGAATCATTACCATTAATGATTTTTGCATGGCTTTTTTTATGCCTATTGGAGGAAATCATGGAACAATGGCTCAAACCCGCACAAGGCGCCAAATATTGCAGCGTTAGTCTGAAAACCTTCCGATCTTGGCTACAGGATGGCCTCAAACATAGCCGTTTGAAAAGCGGCCACATCTTAATCAAAATATCCAATATAGACGAATACTTACAGCGTTTTGAAATAACTGAATCCGCTGTAGACCGTTTCATCTCTGACATTTTGGAGGGCTTTTAATGCATAAACCTATCCAAAAATGGACACCCAAGACACTAGAGTTTCATTCAGCGGGACGTGGCCGACCTAAAAAATATTTATCTGAACGACGTCAAAAAATTGAAGATTTGCTAATCAAAACGATTTTGGAAATCAGGCGGGATATTGATTTCACACCTGGGAGCCGTGGATGGTGTTATCTCCTGGAACAGCACGGGCTTCAAAAGGGTGATTTTGACGTATGCCAGAAGATAATCACAGATGCAAGAAAAGATGGAAGATTGCCTTTGAATATATGTTCAGATGACAGCTCACGGCAGTTCCATAATTTAGAGAGGCTTGACACGACCAGTGTTGAAGACGAAGCCACTAGCTGGATTCGATGGATTATTGATGAGTGTTGGAAGAGTTACAACCCGGTCTCATTCTGGCGAAATCAAAAATTCTATGTGGAGGTCATTGTTGAAAAAATTGATTTATTACAACTCTTTAAAGCAACTTGTGCAAAATTCCATGTGCCGCTTGCAAGTTCAAAAGGCTGGCCCGATCTTTCACTACGTGCGGGAATGATGTCCAGATTTAAAAAATGGGAAGCCAAAGGCAAGCAGTGCGTTTTGCTACTCTGTGGTGATTTTGACCCAGCCGGTTTACTAATAAGCCAAAATTACAGAAACATGCTGAATGAAATAGCAAGTGCTATGAGCTGGAGTCCTGAACATCTAATCATAGAAAGATTTGGTCTAAATGCTGATTTGATCGCACTAGCAGGTCTATCATGGATTGACAATTTGCAAACATCTTCAGGCGGTGACTTAACTAATCCAAGACACCCAGACAGCAAAAAGCCCTATGTTGTTGAATATATAAAAAAATATGGTGTCAGGAAATGTGAGGCAAACGCTTTGGTTACACGACCTGATATAGCTAAAAATTTAATTGAATGTACATTAAATAAATACGTAGATGAAAATTCCATGCACGAATATCAGCAAAAAATAAAAGCGGTGCAAGGTGAACTCCAAAGTGAAATATGCAGATTTGTTAATATATTTTAATCAGTTACATGCGGGGTCAATGCCATCACCCCGCATTAGTTCCGGGCCGTGCTGATCTGGACAGATTAGTAGAACGGTGACCTCCAACACCAAGGCCCGGAACACCCATTTTTAAAAAGAGAGAAATATTATGAACCTAAGAGATGAAGTTTTAAAGAAAATTGACTATCAAAAGTTTTACTCAAGTCATTTAGACGATTTAGGGGAGCCTAACGACCAGGGCGAGTGTCAGGCAAGATGTCCGTTCCATCTAGATAATAGTCCCTCCCTCAGTGTCAACACAAAGACCGGTCTGTTCCATTGCTTTGGGTGTGATGCAAAAGGCGATATTTTCAGCTTTTACCAGAAAAAGAACAAAATTGATTTCCGAACAGCCGTTGAATCTCTGGCTAAAGATTTAGGCATCAATGGCAATGGAAAAGGACTGGGCGAACTTCTTAAAACTTATGATTATAAAAATCCAGATGGAAAACTACTCTTCCAGATGTGCCGATTTGAGAACAAAGAGTTCAGACAAAGACAGCCGGGCGGACACGATGGCTGGATATGGCACATTAAGGGCTTAGAACCGGTGCCGTATAACCTGCCTGAAATCCTAAAAGCAGATACCATTTATGTCTGTGAAGGTGAAAAGGACGCAGACACTTTAACTGATTTAGGTCTGTGTGCTACTACTAACAGCAATGGGGCCGGGAACTGGAGAAAGGAACTGAATCAATATTTTGAGGGAAAAAACATAGTCATTTTACCGGATAATGACCAAGCTGGAAAAAATCATGCTGAAGACGTGGCACGAAATTTGGCGAATTATGCAAAGACAATTAAAATTGTGAATCTGCCAGACCTGCCACCAAAAGGCGATGCATCAGATTTTATAGAAAAAGGGAGCACTACTAACCGCCAAAAGATGAGGTTACTCTTGAATGTTAAAAACACCCCACTCTGGGAACCATCGGCAATATTAGAACCTGAACCGGTGGGTTTATCCTGCTTAGAGGCAAATGACCTGCTCAGAATGGAGTATCCAGCAATTCAGGAGGTCATCGGACGTGGTATCCTGCCTGAAGGATGCGGATTATTGCTTGCCGGTGAAGCCAAGACCGGTAAAAGTTTGTTATCACTAGAATGGGCCATACATTTAGCATTAGGCACACCCATGTTTGATGGTTTAATTCCCATACCGAAAAAGAGGCGGGTGGTGTTCTTCCAGGTAGAAAACCCGGAACGACAAATCCAGTTCAGGTTATCAAAGATGCTGGAAGGTTTAAGTGTTAGTAACCTGCCTGATTCTATCTATTTTGCTGATAGAAAGTTCAGATATAACTTATTAGACCCTGAATGCATAAAGGAAATGGTTCAAGTCATCGGCAGATGCGGGGCTGATATTTTTATAATTGACCCCTTATCAAGTTTTCACCTGGTAAATGAGAATGACAATGTGCTGATGCGAAACGTACTGGACATGATCACATCTATATCAGTTCAGACCGGTGCCGCTTCCATCGTTATTCACCATTTCGGTAAACCCAACAAAGATCAAACGGAGAAAGACAGAACCAGAGGCGCTTCCAGTATTCAAGGGTGGTACGATGGGCATTGTACACTGGTCAACAAAAAGCATGAAAACAAGGTTTTACGGACTGTCACCTTTGCACCACTAAGGCACGGTAAAGAACTAAAACCAATTTTAATAGAAAGAGATGATAATTTTTTATCTCATGTCACGGAGGCAGATTCCATGATCACACCTAAAGATGTGCAGAGTATCATTGAACAAAATTTCGATGGTACGGCCGACACAAAAGTAAAATTAATACAAGCATTGATTACAGCGTTTGACTGTTCGCAGAGCACGGCGATCAGGGCAATCACTAATTCAATTGAGATGGGGAATGTAATCAAATTTCCCGGCAAAGGTAAGAGTGTAATTTATAAGTCTACTGTTTAAATTTATAAATCTATACATTCATTCACGAAAAACACGTGAACGTTCAAGGGGTCATGACTGTATAATTTATATAATAATTTCAGTAATTTATGTTGTTTGTTGTTTCGTGAACGTTCAAGGGGTCATGAACGTTTGCAACTAATTGAATTTACTACTAATTCTATACGTTCATGGCCCTCTATATATACATATTGAATGAATGTATAGAATTATCAAACCAAACTTTAGGAGAATTTAATATGAACAACCACTGGAGTAATAAAATTTCGTTGCATGATGTCCTAGCTGTGGCAAATTTAACCGGCTATAAAACCACACCTGATGTCCACACTAAGGCGGATTTAATCTTGGCCGTGGCGTGTGACCTGATAAAACATCCACGTTCAACATTAGGAACTGGAGCTGATCGTATCAGTCACTTTTTGCGTGCCGTGAGAGCTGGGTGTGGCCGGTCATGATGGACATGTACAGAATATTGTACAACTTACAGAAGGTATACCATATTTTGTGTATTAAAACGGGACATGTACAAGATATTGTGTATTGTTATGTGAATGTGTGCGTGGCATTGTGTTATATCGTAATAGGGACATGTACAGGTTAACTGTACATGTTAACTGTACATGTTAAAGAAGGTATACCATATTTTGTGTATCATAACGGGACGTGTACAGGATAACTGTACAGGTTAACTGTACATGTTAAAGAAGGTATACCATATTTTGTGTATCATAACGGGACGTGTACAGGATAACTGTACACCTTAAAGAATCTGACTCGGCGCTTGTCTTGTCGGGGATAGCTTCATGAATATTGGGTATTATTTTCCTATTTTATGCTATTTAATGTTCAAATATAACAAAAAAGGTTAATTATGTCAATAGAAAATCCAAAAATTGATGGAAGGACACGGACAGCCCGGACTATAGGCTATATAAAAGAATGGCTTAATATTGCACCCATCCCGACCGGTAAAAAACTTTTAGCTGATTATATTGCACGTAACACGGCGATTGAACAGGCTATTTTCTCCCAGGCGGTTAAAGACGGTTTGCTGGATAATACCGGAAAGCTGAATAAACAGATAGAAAAACACCTGCTTAGGTTTCAGACGGCTTCAAAAACAGCACTGGTCGAATTGATGAAGCTGGAAAATAGGGATACCCAGGGAGCAAATGAGGCGAAAGAGGATATCTTTAATGATGTTTTTGATGAGTAATGCTTTACAGTAAAGTACAACCTTTGAAGTTAACTAAATGTTTTTATTATCTTTTATTGGTTGTGTCTTGGCCGTGGTTGCGGATTAGTTGCGGATTCAGCCTCAAAAGCCCTGTTTTAGAGGTGCCGACCTGCAAAAATATTTTTGTGAAAATGTGGGTGTATAACCACGTTCCCAAATTGTAAAAAATAAAAAATAACCGGAAATCATTAACCGGACAACATAACATTACTAACCATTTAACACTTAGGAGGTTTTACAATGTGGCAAACAACAAATATTAGACACCCGGAATACAAAGGCGAATTAGGCGAACTCGAACTCACAAAACTTAACAACAATGGGGTATTCACGAAAACCAGGATTGTGTTACCGCTCAGAATTCCTGGTGATACAGAGTATGTTCAATACAGCAATCGGGAGTTATCCACTCTGCTCTTTGATTTGGCCTATGCTTTGGAACCGGAAGTTGTTGACGACTACCTGGAGAATGACATGGCAGAACCGACAATTATATCTAATTAACAGAGCAAAATCGAGGGTATAGCTGAGTATGCCTTCAATGCTAAACGTCGATTGTGGGGCCTCTCAGGGCCTCACAAGCGGTATTAAAACGTAAAAAACTGATCACTATTGAACCTCCTGAAGGTCTGTGAACGTGTGGAGGCTAAATAGTGGAAAAATTCAAACAAACAACCAGTGACCGTGTAGCGAAATGGCAATCTAACACTCCTGAAGCCTTCCTGCAATGGGTACAGGACATCAAACCCCGTGTATTACAGAACAACCGGTATGAGGTCTTCCAGCCGACCGAAAGACAGTCACATTTAATTGATCAAATTCTTAAACCGGCTTCTGAACCATCTATTGACACATTAACCTCTGAACCGGTTAACCTGCCAGTTAAACGCTCCCATAACGCACGTAAAGCCAGGCCGAGCAGGAAGGGTAAAACCCCGGAACCGTCCACAGACCAAATTAAGAGGCAATCCAGCTTCCAACATAATCTATCCTTATTGATTGAACCCCGGCGACACGGCAAGTCAACATTATTTGCTTTGATATGTCTGTGGCTGTTCACAAGCAGGAAAAATACAACTTTACAGGTTTTAGGAAATACAGAAAGCCACACCCGACGTGTCCAGTTCAACACCCTGAAGAAGATCATAAACAACACGCCTTCCTTGTCAAAACTGATACCTGAAAAGAATCAATTTGTTTTTGAAATATTTTTCCCGGCGATGGGGAATGTCCTTCAGATGTCCCCCGGTAACAATCCCTCAACCAGCTTTGGTGACCGGTTAGACGTGTTGTGGGTGTCAGATTTACATGCCTGTGCTGATTTACAGCCCTTCAATGCGATGCAAGCCTCTTTGCTGGATTCTCAAGATTCCTTATGTTTGATTGATAGTAATGTGGATTCTAAGGGAGGGCCGGTTCATGGAATTCAACTGGAAGCTGAAAACGATGATACTATTTTTTGTCATCATACACAATACACTGATTTTGATGATTTTGCAGAACATGCACCTGTCTGGATTGATCGGAAAAAAGCAAAACGATTGCAGAAAACCGTTTTGGAACCTGATTTTCTCAGGGATATTTTAGGTCAGAGATCGGATGCCGTTAACGCTTTGTTTTCAGGTTCAGTAATAGATGGCTGTAAGAGTTCTTTTAAATGGCCTGTAGAAAACCTTCAGGCATTAGTCCAGGGCAGAGCATATAAAATCGGATGTGGCTTAGACCGTTCAAAATCTTTGCTGGGTAGTGCTCTTGGCGGTGACAATTCAATAATTACAGTTGTGGCAAAAGTAGCCAGTCCAAAAAATGAGGAACCTGAAATTTTTATTATCGACCAAATTAATGCAATCCCAAACACTGCTAATAATATCAAAAAGATCATTCTCAATGCCCACAAAAAATATAAAATTGATAACTTAACGCTGGAAGATTATGAAACTATGGATCTTGTCCCATATTTTGAGAGCCAGCGGATTCCATGCGAAGTTGTTTCACCTCATAGCACAAAACAAAATCAAGTTTTTCCCGAATTATCAAGAATTTCCCGTGAGAATAGATTGTTTTTTCCTGAAGATGCCTCTGCCTTAGCAGAAGAGATGTCAACGTTCAGTTATCGAAGAGCACCTAGAGGTGAGGGGTTCAGTTTCGGACATAGCACAAAAAAACAACATGATGATCGGATTTACTCCCTGGCATGGGCTATTTATTCACTAAGAAGCCAGATAATGAATCTTTACAGCCTAAATTCTGTCAACTGCACCAGCAAACGACCCAACAAACATCTATGCTTTTTGATGGGCGGGAATCAGGAATTGTTCTGTTCCGAACAATGCGAAGCCTGCCAAATGGTTAAAGAAATGTACATTCAATTTCTCCGATATCAGTTTGATTCAGATGTCACCTTACCGGAATTTTTCAAAACTTACGTGAAATTGACCGGAACCAGGGTTTACCAGGCTATTTAATCATGTTGGATTCATTAACTGACAAAAAAAATGAAGGAAATCAAAGAATTTCCTTGACAAACGCAGAAAACAGCAGTATACTAGAGATAAGATGTTTTAATTGTAATAGACTGCTCTGTACGGGGCATATTCAGGAAGGATTGATAATAATCAAATGCGGGAAGTGCGGAAAACTTATTACAATAGGGGCACAAAATACAACCAGCGCAACCAGCAATAAGACAACTACTAGTAAGATAAAAATTTAATATAAAAATCAGAGCCCACACAAGAGGCCATTTTGACGGATAAAACCGTTGAGGTGGCCTTTTTTTATGCCACACGAAGGAAAAATATAATGCTCTGGAACAGTACAGCAAAAACAGTAGTTCAGCAAATGTTACAGGAAGCTCAATATAAGGCGACTGTTGAGCGGAAGAAAAATGCTCTCAAGGCACTGAATTATTACCATGATCAGCAAATCCCCTATATTGAAGAATTTCTGGAAGCGCACACAGACCCCACCATCTACAAACCGGTCTTTTTCAATGTGGTTAAAAAAATCATTAATCAATTAAGCATGGTTTACCTTGCTGATGCTAAACGTGAAATTGACGGAACAGATAGGGATAAAGAAATAAATCTACATATAATTAATTCAACAAACTTGAATTTGAAGATGAAAACTGCCAGCCGATATACTCAGTTATTAAAGACTATTTTGCTTAGGCCGGTCTGGAGAAAAGGGGATATAGACCTGGATATTCTGACACCCGATCTTGTGGACGTGGTTATTGGTGATACACCCGAAGACATCAAACAAGTTATAGTTACCCACTACCCACAGAGCGGAAAAGCGGAAGAAATTACTTACAGCTTATGGAATGCAGACCAGTTTCAGAGGCTTGACTATATAGGCAATGCCATTGAAACAGAAGATAATCCATATCATATTATCCCTTTTTTACCTCTATGGGCTAGTTACCCGGCTTTGGGTAGTTTTTGGGCCAGTGGCGGTGATGATCTGCTATCAGTTCAGGAGGCAATTTTTATGAAATTAACCGATCTGATGCTGGTTTTAGAATATCAGGGATTCGGGATTCCAGTTGCAAAAGGTCTGTCTGATAGTGGACGGCTTCAAATAGGGCCGAATTCAGCTATTGAAATTGAAAATCCAGAGGGAAGTTTCAGCTTTGAAAAGTCTAATGCACCCATCGCTCAAATCCTTAGCAGTATTGAATTCTTAGCTAAAAATTTAGCTATCAGTAATGGTCTATCAGCCGAAAGTATGAGTGTTAAACCTACACAAACCAGTGGCCTATCAAGAATTGCAGGAAATAGGGAGCTGGAAGAACTTAGACGTGATCAAATCTCTTTATTTGGACGGTATGAAAGACAGTTGTTTGACATGCTCCGTGTAGTCTGGAACACACACAACCCAAATAAAAAAATTAGTGATACAGCAAGACTGAAAATTGACTTTTTCGACCCAAAGCCGGTGATGAGTCCAGACAAGCAAGTTGAATCATGGGAAAAAGAGCTTGAGATGGGAACAATATCCCGGACTGATATTTTGCAGTTAAAGAACCCTGATCTTTCCAGAGAGGATGCAGAAGCGAAATTAGCTGAAATATTAGCAGAAAATAAACAATTTAACAATCCGTCCACTGAGACGTTAAAGCAGAAGGAGTAACAAATGGAACATGAAAAAAACGTAAACGTCGGCGATACAGACGAAAATCAGAATTTAGACCAGACCAACAAACCAGGTGACACTCCTGTAAAAAGTGATGAAAATATGATTCCGAAGGCCCGATTTGACCAGCTAAATGAACAGAAAAAAGCCGCCCTTTCCGAATTGAAGGAGGTAGCTGATTTACTGACTGAAGATGTTCCAGAAGATTACAGGGATTTAGTGCCGGACTTGGGGCCAGCACAAAAAATCGCCTGGATTCGGAACGCTATCAAAAAAGGGATTTTTGATAAGCAAGTGAACAATGGTCTGGACACAAGACAACCAATAGGAAAACCAGCCGTTAATTATGCTGACATGGACGTTCAGCAAAAACTAAGAGCTGGATATAAAACTTAAACATTTTTCAATAATCAAGGGATTTGGGAGCCTCCAGAAGGCCGGTATTTCGCCTATGATTTAGAGGTAAAATATTATGGCCTTAACACTATTGGAAGCCGCAAAATTAAGAAACAACCCACTCCAACTGGGTGTGATTGAAACATTTGCCAGGGAGTCAGTTATCCTTGAAATGCTCCCCTTTCTTGAGACTAAATCAGACAGTTATTCATTTAACCGTGAAGCAACACTCGGACGTGCTGATTTCCGTGCACTGAATGAGGAATACACAGAAGACGTCGGCAAACTGGATAAGGTCACTGAAACACTCACTATCCTAGGCGGGTTCAGTGACGTTGACCGGGTACTGGTCAAGACCAGTGCTGACAGTATAAACGATGTCAGAGCCATTTATGACACTATGAAGGCAAAAGCCATTGCCCTTAAATATACAAAGACCTTCGTCAAGGGTGACTGTGAGTCCAGCCCGAAAGAGTTTGACGGTTTGCAGGTTCGTTGCGGTTCCGGTGACCAGTTAATAGCCGCTGGTTCTACCGGTGGCGGTGATGCTCTATCACTGGCAATCCTTGACCAGGCAATAGATGCCGTGGACGGAAGCCCGGACGTGATATTAATGAATAAGACTATGGCCCGGCGTATGAGTGTTGGCGCCAGAGCTTCAGCCGTGGCCGGCGACGTTCAGTATACTATTGATCAGTTCGGTAAGAGAGTCACAACATATAATGGAATCAGGATAGGTGTTGTTGATACCGATGAATCTAACGAACTTATCCTTCCCTTTACTGAAGCATGTCCAGGTGGTGGTGCCGCTACAGGAACATCAATTTACATTGTTAAATTCGGCTTAGGCACACATGTCTGTGGTCTGGAATGTGGGCCGATCACAGTTGAAGATCTAGGTATACAAAATAATGTCTGTTACAGAACGCTTCAGGAATGGATTTGTGGAATGGCATGCTTTCACCCACGAAGTGTTGCAAGGTTGTACGGCATTTCTGATGCCGCTATAACAGCATAAAATTAGTTGTTGGCATGGGGCCACTTGGTCTGGTCTGGCAAACAGTAATTGAGGTTTCTCTCCTTTCCCTCATTTAAGATTATTGTTTGTGACCCCTCTCCGAAAAAGACCGGACTATAAAACCTCTCATTTTTGCCATGGTGTGAGGTTCCCTCCGATGGGAAGGCAGTTTTTATGACTGTCTTCCCTCATTATTCATATCATTATACGGGGCACATATAATGCATGATGAGACGCAACCATACCGGGATTTCCGGTGTCCTCACTATTTTGACTGTCTGACAAAGGCCGCCAAGAGAAACACAAAATTAATTTGTGCTGGATGCCGTAAAAAAATAAAAGCAAAAGTTGAGCTGAAACCTTCAGATATCTATGATGACATAGTGCGAGATGATGCTCTTAGCTGTCTGAAATTGCTTATTGCTGTATTTTGGCCTGAACTTGACAGCTACAGGCATAGGGGAACCCATCAATACACGAGAGAAAAAGAACAATTCGGTTCTATTGCTGATATAAGATGGATGGGCTAAAAAAGGCGTGATAATTAAACATCACGCCTTTTTTATCGTATAGGCTTCATTTTTAGACATGGCTTTCACCATCAAGAAAATATTTTTTTTAAAAAAACTTCAAAAAAAACTTGACTATTATTTACATAAATACTAAAATGAGTTTAACCATAAATGATAAAAAGGAGGTTTTAAACAAATGAAGGCAATGACATTTCACATGGAAGATGACATGCATGCACGTTTAAAAACGGCTGTAGCATTCAGGAAGACAACAGTCAGAAGAGCTTTAAATGAGATGGTTGAGGGGTACGTTATTCAGGCAGAAAAAATGATGAAATTAAAACTTGAACCAATCAAGAAAAAGAAAGGAGAGTAAGTTATGGCAGTAAAAGTCAGAGAGAAAGTTAAAGGTTCCGGTGTGTGGTGGGTTTTTGTTGATCATAGAGGCAAACGTAAAGCTAAAAAGATCGGCACTGACAAGAAATTTGCTATTGATATTGCTAAAAAAATTGAGGCAAAATTGACCCTGGGTGATCTAAACATCAATGAATTTAACAAGAAATGCCCGACGTTAAAAGAGTATGCCAGGAAGTGGTTAGCAATGCCTCATAAGCGAAGGGAAGGAACACAAGCCAATTATACCCTATCACTGGAAAAGCATGTTTTACCAGTAATAGGTGATAAAGAATTGAAGGATATCAAGCAGAAAGACCTGAAAGAATTCTTTAATAATCTGCAAATTAAAGGCATGGCAACCAATAATTTTAAAAATATCAAAGCACCTCTGAATCAAATCTTTAAAGAGGCTGTTACAGATGAAATCATACAACAGAACCCATTAACAGGCATGACCTTCAGCAACAAACGAAATATAAAGATACAACCATTGACAGAAGAACAAGCTATCATCTTATTAGATCAAATAAGAGAGTATGATATTACTTTATATCCACATTTTTTGACCCTGCTTAGTACGGGAGTCAGAATTGGTGAATTGTGCGGTTTAAAATGGGGGGATATAGATTTTGATAATCGTTTTCTGACAGTGGAAAGACAAGTTAGCCGTGGTCAAATAAACCCCACTAAAAATGGTAAAAGCCGAAAAATAGACATGCCAACACATTTAGTTGAAACATTAAAGGTATTAAAAACTGAAAGGAAAAAAGATTCTTTAAAAAATGGGAGGCCTTTCTGTGACTGGGTGTTTACGTTTAATGGACGTGACCCGATAACAACCCGAATGATAAAAATTGCTTTAGATACCTGTCTGGAAAAGGCAGAACTACCACACATGAGAGTTCATGATTTGAGGCATTCATACGCAACTATCAGAATAGTAAAGGGTGACAATATTGCTGATGTATCATATCAGATGGGCCACAGTTCAATTAATATTACAATAGACACATATACAACCTGGATTCCGGGTAAATTTAAAGACCAGGTTAATAATTTGTTTTCGCAACCAGCCGCAACTAAAACGCAACCAGACAAAATAGCTGAAGTTAATATTTAATGATATTAATAGGTTATGGATTGTGGTTATAATTCATATTAAAGCCAGACACAGCGATATAATTACTATAATCTTTACGGGATACGCAACAGTAGAGACAGCCAGGGAGGCCTTGAAGCTGGGAGTTTTTGATTATATTCCAAAACCTTTCACTCCTTCTGAACTGCGAGATGTCGTGCATAATGCAATTAAAGCCGGAGAGACCAAGTCCACTGCAAAGATGCTGGACCTCATGGCAATCGTTTCTCATGAACTCAAGAGTCCGGTTTCTTCAGTTCATACTACTGCGGAAACATTGTACAGAGGCTATTTTGGGAAGCTGGATCCGCAACAGCAGAAAATCATTGAGTCAATTATTAGAAACTGCCAGTATCTCGAAGATATTATTAGAAGCTATATTGATCTTTCAAAGATGGAGATTGATGATATAGATTCATTTATTAAGGAGATAGATTTAGTTGGAGACGTTATTCAACCGATTCTGGATATACCTGAATACACAAATAATCTTAAACGTATGCGCCTGAAGACTTATTTTGAAGTTAACCCCATGATTCATGGAGACCCGAATCTGCTCAAGATCGTTGTAACAAATTTCATAAATAATGCCATAAAATACGGCGAACCTGAGACCGATATCAGGATAAGTCTTATTCAAAATTCTGAAGGCATAACAGTCTCGGTTAAAAACCAGGGCGTAGGGCTTTCAGAAGATGATATTAAAGGCAGGCTTTTCAGGAAATTTTCCAGGCTCAGGCAGAAAGGCACTGAGGGGATAAAAGGCTCGGGCCTGGGGCTGTATATATCTAAAAAAATCGTTGAAAAACACGGCGGAAGAATATGGGCGGAATCGGACAATTCATCCTGGAGTCAGTTCTCATTCTTTCTGCCTCTCAAAAGTTCTAAGGTAAAACATTAACACACGTTCATTACTGTTACTAATAGCTGTTTTGCCCGTTGCGGTTGCAATTATGGCGTTGGTGGTGGGAAGTTGAATTAAATCTATATATTACTTGACACTCAAAATTATCGTGCTCTATAGTCAATTTCCTCAAAAAGGAAATAATATTAATTAGAAGGAGAATTACATGACAAGAAAATATAAATATGAAAGCTATATACCTAAATACTACAATATTACAACGAATTTGATCGACGATAATGTAAAAATGGGTTTAGGAGACAAAGTAGCTTTATACTATAAAGAAAAAACATTTACATACAGAGAGATGCAGCGGATGATCAATCGTACCGGCAATGCCCTTTCCATTATTGGAGTAGGCATGAACCAGAGAGTTTTGCTTGTTATGTACGATTCGCCTGAGGCAGTTGCATGCTTTTATGGGGCCATCAAGATAGGCGCCATACCTGTGCCAATTAACTATATGTACACAACGGATGATTATAGATACCTGCTCAATAACAGCAGGGCCAGAACACTGATCGCGCATGAAGATTTCATTGAAGATATTGAAGGCTGGCGTGAAAAATTTCTTTTTCTGCAGAATACAGTAGTTGTTGGACGGAAAACCAGGTCATTTCATATATCTTTTTATGATATTGTGGATCGATGTTCCGATGAATTGAGTCCAGCATTCACGACCCTTGATGATCCTGTATTCTGGAACTATACGTCGGGAAGCACGGGCGTTCCAAAAGGAGCGGTTCATCTTCAGAATGATGTGGCCACATGCATTGAGAACTATGCAAAAGGTGTCCTTAGCATTACCCATGATGATATCCTGTTTTCAGCCTCCAAATTTTTCTTTGCCTACGGACTTGGAAACAGCTTCCTGTATCCATTCGGTACAGGTGCTTCCGTAATCCTTTTACCTGATCGACCTCTCGCAGAAACCATCTTCCAGACCATAACTGATTACCATCCTACTGTCTTTTTCGGAGTGCCTACTCTGTATGCAAATATGCTTCAGGTAAAGGATGCTGAAAAAAAATATGACCTTTCTTCACTCAGGATCTGTACTTCAGCCGGTGAAGCTTTGCCCAGGGAAATATTCGAGGAATACAGGAGAAGATTCGGCATCGAGATATTAGACGGTATCGGGTCTACAGAATTGCTTCATATCTTTATATCCAACCGGCCGGGTCATGCCCGCGCAGGCACATCAGGCATGCTTGTTCCGGGTTATTCCGCTAAAATTGTTGATGATGAAGGCAAAGAGGTTCAGGAAGGTGAGGTCGGGAATCTGCTCGTAAAGGGAGATTCCATTGCTGCATATTACTGGAGGCATCATGAAAAGACCATAAAATCAATGCTGGGTGAATGGTTCAATACTGGTGACAAGTATTACGTGGATAATGAGGGCTATTATTATTATTGCGGCAGGGGCGATGACATGCTCAAAGTCGGCGGCATATGGGTATCTCCAATTGAAATTGAGGATACGCTTATTTCACACCCAGCAGTTCTTCGGGCGGCGGTTGTGCCTAAGAAGGATGAAAAAGAACTGGTCAAGCCCAAGGCCTTTGTTGAGCTGAAGGAGGATTTTGAACCTTCAGAAGAGCTTGCCAAAGAGATTCAGATGTTTGTAAAGAGTTCCATAGCACCTTATAAGTTTCCCCGGTGGATTGAGTTTGTTAAAGAATTACCCACTACGGCTACCGGCAAGATTCAACGGCATAAGTTAAGGGAAGATTGATTGACTATTGTTTAAAACCAGCCATCAGGACGGGCCTGATATTGATGGGTCAATGCAGTTCTATTATGCATGTCCTGCACGAACGTTACCTGTTTCAACTGTTAATCTGTTACACGTATGTCCCATGGTCCGTGAATCAGTGTGAATAAGGCAATTTCAGGTGGTGCAAGGAATCGTATGGGCGGGCCCCATGTGCCCGCACCGCGGCTCACATATAACAGTCCGTTATCATTCAGTTTTAAAAGGCCAGAATCCACAGGATAAAGGAGTTTTATAATAAGGGAGAAGGGGAAAATCTGGCCCTTGTGGCTGTGTCCTGATATCTGCAGGTCAAAAAGCCCGGCAGATGCTTTATGAAGTGTTGGCCGATGTTTGAGTAGTATTGTGAATCTGTCATCTGGAAGCGTTGAAAGGAGTTGTTCTTCTGTAATGTTTCCCTTATGACCAAATGACTTCCCTGCGGGATCATCAATACCGGCGATATTTAAAACCCCGGGTATCTTAATTAACTCCCCTCTCAGAAGTTGGAATCCTGCCTCTTTTGTCAGATCGACGGCCTGATCAATACCACAGTAGAATTCATGGTTGCCGGTGACTGCGTATTTCCCATATGCCGTGGTTATGGACCGGAACTGTTGAAGAAAAGGTTCAGCGTTATTGATCTGTGCGTCTATCAAGTCTCCTGTTGAAACAAGTATGTCAGGATTTGCATTTTTGACTGCCTTCACTATTTTTTCCAGCCTTTTTCCCCGGACTATCAGTCCGAGATGTATGTCAGATACCTGGACTATTGTTATCTTTCCTGGTTTTGCCGGAACCTTCGGGCTTTGGATTGTTATCCTTTCTGTCCTTATGTTTGCAGCTTCCACAAATCCATAGCATATAATCAGTGTGGCCAGGAGGATATTGCCCAGAAAGACCAGTGTCGGTGAGAGTAAAAACGTATGCCCATATCCTTTTGACAGAATACCAATTATGTATGCGGCTCCTTTACAGATGTCCGTAGCAAGTGATATGCAGAAAAAAAGAAAAATAAATGCCATCCATGTATAACCTGCATAGGCAAGTATTAGGCGTATGAGCTCAAAATTTTTACCCTGAAATAGCCGAACCAGAAAAGGACAAAAGATCATGATAACCAGAAAAATACCGAGGCCAATTGAAACTCCGTGACCAAGGGAAAGGGCATTTTTCGCCTTGATGAAGCCGTACAGGTGCATAGAGCTGTAAATAAGGGTGAATATGGTGAAAAATACCAGGAATCTCATTTTTTCAGTACTCCTTTCTCCATGAGTGAGCATGATAATAGCATAAAGAAAAATAAGGATATACTTTTTCAACAGTATTTTTTAGTAGAGGATGATATTAAAAAGCCAGGCTTTACTTCGAATTAAAAAGCATGGCTTCACAGTCCGTACCGATAAATCTTTATGGCGAGTGAGAGCCTGTTTTCAAAATTGAGTATATCTGCCTGATCCAAATGCAGTTACATGTTTTTTCTTGCGATTTGTCCTCATTAAGATATATTACAGAAAATGACCTGGAGAAAACATGCATGGCAGTGAAATACAAAAACTCCAAATCACCCCGTCCAGTTCAATTCGTTGATTACATAACGGATATAAATTCCAAAATACTTTATAAACAGGAAGAAAGTTGAGGTATTGATTTATGAAAACGATGATTTCTCTATCAAAAGAAGATCTTGTTAAAAGGTTATGGAAAACTGAGCCAAGAGTTAAGAGTATCCTCCGGGAAGCAAAGCATTTTGAGGAAGCCAGATATGTCATGTTCGATTATTTTGATCGTTTGAGACGTGATATATACAACATGAAGACTGATACTTATTTCTTCGGTCTGAGTGTTGTTGAAAAACGAATCGCCAGAGAATGTATTCGTGTCCTTTCAAACATTATGCGGACTGAAAACGAATTGTTACTCAACACTTCTCCCATAAGCCTTTTATATGATATCGCAAAAGAAAAACCGGGCTCCCTTGAAAAAGTGAGTGAGGGTTTTCTTATGGAATATATCTGTATGTTTGAGGGAATCAGAGGCAAATTCAGAAGGCATACTCAATATAGTGAATCTGAGCCAAAAGAAGGAAGAGAGGCTGCTCTTGAGAGGTCTGCACAGCTGGATCAGCGAAGTTCAGAAATGGAATCTTTTTTCAGGCGTTACAGGTCAGGATTGAACCCAAAGACAGCCAGAAAAAGGAAGGAATTGAAAAAGGAAATCATTGGATATTTTAATGCAAATGAAGATGACTGGCAGAATTACCGCTGGCATTTATCCCATATAATCAAAGACATCGATGTCCTTTCTTCTCTTGTAACCTTGAGCGACAATGAGATTGAGGGATTAAAACTTGCCACTGAAGGACATATACCTTTTGAGATTACACCCCATTATTTGTCCCTTTTCAATAAGGATGGGCTTTCGGAGCATGACAGGGTCGTACGGGCTCAGGTCATTCCCAGCAGCCGATATGCAAATAATGTTCTGGATAACTGGGATTCAGGCAAGGATATGGACTTTATGGGTGAGAGATCTACAAGCCCCATAGATGGTATAACAAGAAGATATCCTAAAATTGTCATCCTGAAACCTTTCAATTCATGTCCTCAGATCTGTGTCTACTGCCAGAGGAACTGGGAGATAAAAAATATTGATCAGGAAGTAGCCTTGCCAAAGCGTAAGCTTAAGGATGCGCTTGCATGGATAAAGGAAAATGAACAAATCTCAGAGGTTCTGGTTACCGGAGGGGATCCCCTGACCCTTGATAATGAATATCTAGACCGGATCATGGATGAACTTGCCTCTATTGACCATTTGGAGAGGATAAGAATAGGTACCAGGACGCCTGTAACATTACCCATGAGAATTGATGAAGGTTTCCTGAAACTACTTAAGAAATACCATGAATGGGGTAAGAGGGAAATCGTCATTATGACCCATTTTGAACACCCGATCGAAATGACGAGCGACAACCTTGAAGCAATCAAGAAAATACGGAACCTCGGTATAAACATTTACAACCAGCAGGTTTTCACCTTTTATAACAGCAGAAAATTTGAAAGTGCATTCATGCGAAAGATACTGAAACTCTGCGGGGTTGATCCATATTACTCCTTTAACTGTATGGGAAAAGAAGAAACAATTGACTTCAGGGTTCCAATCGCCCGGATTGAACAGGAGGGAAAAGAAGAGGCGAGGCTTCTCCCCGGTGTCATAAGGACGGATGAACCGGTATTTAATGTCCCGAAATTGGGAAAATCATACTTAAGGGCATGGCAGGACCATGAGGTTGTTATGATCCTGCCGGATGGGAAAAGGGTATACCGTTTCTATTCATGGGAAACCGGGCGAAGGGCTTATAAAGATTATCTGTACACTGATGTAAGTATATACAACTACCTGAAAAAACTCTCTGAAAATGGCGAAAATCCGGATGACTATGACACAATCTGGTATTATTTTTAAGGAGGATCACATGTTATATGAATGCATCTTATTCGAAAAGAAAGAGGCTGTTGCCACGATCAGCCTGAACAGGCCTAATGTCCTGAATGCGATGAATAAACAGCTCTGGCTGGATTTTCAGTCTGCTCTGGAAGATGTGAGGAAAGATCCTGAAATAAAAGCAGTAATCATAACAGGCGAGGGAAGGGCGTTTTCTACAGGGGCGGACCTCAAGGATTCAAAGGGCAGGGATATCGACAGCTACCGTGATTATCTTATCGAACTTCAGGAAACTTCCAGAAAAATAATCAATTTTGAAAAGCCTATTATAGCAGCAATAAACGGATATGCGCTTGGCTCTGGTTATGAGCTTGCGCTTGCATGTGATATAAGGATTGCCGCAGATGATGCAAAAATTGGATCCCCCGAAGCCAGGGTTACGTCCTCTGTCACAGGAGGTGCTACGCGGCTCCTTCAGGACCTTGTAGGACCTGGTAAGGCCAAGGAACTCCTTTTTACTGCCGAATATATTGACGGAAGGGAGGCGGAGAGAATAGGCCTTGTCAACAAATCCGTTCCCATTGAACAGCTTATGGAAACAGCAAGAGAAATGGCCTTGAAGATATCGAAAAATTCAGCATTTTCCATAAAAATGATTAAGCAGGCTCTGAACATGGCATGCGGAGAAATGAGCATGGAAGCACTTATGAATTACGAGGTTGAGGCATGTCTTGCCTGTGTTTCAACAAAAGAAAGGCAGGAATCCTTGAGGGATTTTGAAGAGCGGAAAAAATAGTTTTTTTAATGATAATTGATTTTCATACCCATATATACCCTGATAATATCGCAGCGGAAACGATTGATGCAGTATGCCGAAGGTCAAATATAAATGCCCGTTCAGATGGCACCCTGAGCGGACTGCTATATTCTATGGACAGGGCGGCAATAGATATCTCGGTTATTTCCAGCGTCGCCACAAAACCTCGTCAGGCTGCCTCAATAACCAGTTGGCTCAGCAGTATCGCGCAGCCAAAGATCATACCCCTTGCTCCGATTCATCCCGGGTCGCGCAGGGTACCGGATACTATAAAAAAATTGAAGGAACAGGGGTTTAAGGGGTTCAAGATGCACCCGGATTATCAGGACTTCTATGTTGATGATAAGAAGGTGTATCCTCTCTATGAATCAGCCCAGGCAGAAGGGATGTTCATACTTTTTCACGCTGGAGTTGACAGGGGCCTTCCAAATCCTATCCATGGAACACCTGCGCGGTTTGCAAAGATTCGCAGGGAATTTCCTGATCTCTGCATAATTGCCGCACACATGGGCGGTGAGGGTGTATACGAGGAAGCCGAAGAGTGTTTGATTGGAACGGATATATATATGGATACTGCCTTTATACTGCAGAAGATGCCTTTTGCCATTTTGAAACGATTTCTCGAAAGACACCCTGTTGAAAGAGTCCTTTTTGCCTCAGACAGCCCGTGGACGGATCAAAAGGAAGAGCTTGATTTTTTTCTTTCACTCCCTTTTCTTACGGACGATGCAAAGGAAAAGATAACAGGGGGCAATGCTGTAAAATTGCTTGGTCTCTAATAGCTGATCTGTATAGAAAGGAACAATATAATGCAAGAGAGAATAAAGATTATTGAAGGAGATATTACAAAACAGGATGTGGATGCTATTGTGAATGCTGCCAATACTTCTCTGTTAGGAGGCGGCGGGGTTGACGGAGCAATCCACAGGGCGGCAGGCCCCGAGCTTCTCATGGAGACCCGGCAGATAGGCGGATGCCCTACGGGCGAGGCCAGGGTCAGCAAAGGTTATCGCCTCCCTGCAAAATGGGTGATCCATACTGTCGGACCGATCTGGTCAGGCGGAAACAGGAACGAGGAAGCCCTACTGTCAAACTGTTACAGGAATTGTTTCAAGGCGGCCTCGGAGCTGGGTATTAACACAATAGCGTTTCCGTCCATCAGTACTGGAGCATACAGATTTCCACTGGAGCGCGCCACAGAGATAGCATTGAATGAAACCAGACGGGCTCTTGAAACCAACAAGACGCTCGAAGTTGTTTTTGTATGCTTTGGACAGGAGGTGATGAAGGTCTACCGGTACATATTTAATCGTATTTTCGGAGTATAATATTAAGTCGCCCATTCCCTTTACTGGTTGAATATTTTTCTTTAAGGCATATTAAGTGGCCAGTTTCATCCTTGACTTATTCCTGCTTCTAACACGAAAATAACTTATACTGTTTTAATTTTGAAAAAAATGATAAAATCTGTGCAAAAGACTTTTTACAGCACTTGCAACAAAGTTTGGAGAAAAAAATGAAACCAGTCGGGAAATTTATCCTTCTGCTTTTTATATCCTCCATCTGCCTGCCCATTCCTTTAGGTTCTGCGGATTTCAGAGATTTTCTCAGAGATATACAGGATAATATAAGCGGAGTTGATAGTATTTCAGAAAACGAGATAATTGAGGGTCTCAAGCAGGCCCTTGAGATAGGCACCGGCAATTCTGTAAAAATGGTCTCGGCACTGAATGGATACTATCAAAACCCTGAAATAAGGATTCCCCTCCCAGGATCTGTCCAAAAAGTGAAAAAAATTTTATTGGTGGCTGGATATGAGGAAAAGGTGGATGCCTTTGAGTTGAGTATGAACAGGGCCGCAGAGCAGGCAGCTTCCAGTGCAAAAGATCTTTTTCTGGAAACAATAAGACATATGACCTTTTCCGATGCCAGGAAGATTCTGAATGGGAGGGAAAATGAAGCCACCCTTTATTTTGAAGACAAGACCAGAGGTCAACTTTTTGAAAAATTTGAGCCCATCGTACACTCAACCATGTCTGAAGTGGGTGTTACACGTTCATATCAGGACCTGAACAACAGGATTAAGGATATTCCTTTTGCAGATCCTGTTAATTTCGATCTGGACAAATATGTGACCGACAAGGCACTGAATGGACTATTTCTCATGCTGGCGGAAGAAGAGCGCAAGATCCGGCAGGATCCTGCAGCACGTGTGACGGAACTGCTCAGAAAGGTATTTAAAGGAAAATAGCGACATTGGGAATTGCAGGATAATAATTGCCGTTTAATGTGATGTAAATCTAAGGCGGAGGTTACCATGAAAAAAGCATTCAAATGGCTATTGATAGCAGTTGCAGCACTTATCGTAATGGTTATTGTGGCTGTTATTGTAATACCGATGTTCATAGACGTCCAGAAATACAAACCGGATATCGAAAACAAGGTCTCGGAGATAACAGGACGTCCGTTTACGATAAAAGGGGACCTGAACCTCTCCCTTTTCCCCTGGATTGGAATCTCTTTTTCGGATTTACATCTGGGAAATCCTCCTGGTTTTCAGGAAAAGGATATCCTGAGCGTCAATTTCTTCGAGGTTAGGGTAAAGCTTATTCCATTGCTGTCCCGAAATATCCAGGTTAAACGCTTTATATTGGAAGGCCCAAGAATCGTCCTTGAGAAGAACAGGAAAGGTGTGGCAAACTGGGAGGATATAGGAAAACCATCAGTGGAAACAGCCGGGAAACCTTCTAAAAAGGAAGAAAAGGCTGCCGAATCAAAATCTGATGAAGGCCTGCCTATTAAAGACCTTGTGGTGGGTGAATTTCTAATAACGAATGGTGCCATCCTCTTTTTAGATGGGATCAAAGGAGATCGAAAGGAAATCTCGGATGTAAATCTGGACCTCAAGGATATTTCCCTGGATCAGCCGGTTCAAGTTGGCCTTTCAGCAAGTCTCGATGGCTACCCAATCGAGTTAAAGGGAAATGCCGGTCCCATAGGCAAAACCCCTGGAAAGGGTACTATAGCAATTGACGTGAGTGTCAGGGCCCTGAAAGAGCTTGCAATGAATCTCAAGGGTAAGATCATTGATCCCGCTTCAAGGCGGGAATTTGACCTTGAAATACAATTGTCTCCATTTTCACCAAGAAAGCTGGCTGCCGCACTGGGCAAGAAATTACCCATGGTTACAGCTGATTCCCAGGTCCTGAATTCTTTGGCCTTTAATGCGAATCTTAAAGGAAATCCCCAAAATGTAACAATATCGGATGGTGTCCTTATTATTGATGATTCAACCCTTAATTTCACGGCCGGTGTCAGGGATTTTTCATGGCCTGACGTTGCTTTTGATCTTAACCTGGACAGGATTGACATTGACCGATATCTCCCTCCGTCAGATGAAAAGAAATCTGCCGAAAAGAAGGAAAGTCAAAAGCCATCCACGACTGAAACAAAAAAGATTGATTATGGCCCTTTTAGGAAGCTTATCCTGGATGGTAAAATTCGTGTGAAAGAACTCAAGGCTCATGGGGCAAATGTCCAGGATCTTTATATGAAAATCACAGGCAGGGGTGGTATTTTTAAACTGGAACCACTTGCACTTAAACTGTATGAGGGTAATATTGACTCAAAGGCATCTCTTGATGTGCAGAAAGATATCCCCTGGAGCAAAATAGAGCTTCGGGCAAAAGGGATACAGGCCAATCCGCTTTTAAATGACTTGCTGGATAAGGATTTTCTGGAGGGAGCCTTAAAGGCGGAGCTGGATATCGAACTTAAAGGAGATGATGTAAAGACCATAAAAAAGACCCTGAACGGCAAGGGTGATTTCCTTTTTAATGACGGCGCTATCAAAGGGATTGACCTCGCAGGGATGGTGAGAAACGTTACGGCCGCTTTGGGCATTGATGAAAAAGGAGGGGAAAAGCCCCGCACGGACTTTTCAGAGATTAGTATTCCTTTCACAGTAACAAACGGACTTGTAAACACGGATAAGACGAGCCTGACATCCCCATTCCTAAGGGTTTTGATGGCGGGGAAGGCCGATCTGGTAAAAGAGTCACTGAATTTTAGAATAGAGCCCAAATTTGTGGGCACCCTGAAGGGACAGGGAGATACCAAACAGCGTTCAGGGATCACCGTACCTGTGCTGGTTACAGGAAGCTTTTCTTCTCCCAAGTTCCGCGCTGATCTCAAGGGACTGCTGCAGCAGGAGCTTGGAAAAGATCTTCCTGAGAAATCTGATTTAAAAAAAATGCTTTCAGGAGAAAAACAAAAAGATGGAAAAGTTAAACCTCTGGAAGAAGACTTAAAAGGTCTTCTTGAGGGGCTTTCGGCCCCTGAATGAGAGATGTTTGGGCTTTTTCACATTTATGTATCTTTAAGAAAACAGCGGTGATATTCCTCTCCAGTCAGATGTTTCTTGATCAGTTTCGTGAGGAGATCAAAAAGAGAGCCGATATCCTCGTCTGTCATGCGCTCCCTTATGAGGGCCATAAAACTGTCGTCTGAGAACTTCTGAAGATAGTAGGTCAGGGCGTACTCATCTGTCTCGCGATCCAGACCGAAACCAACGAGCTCATCATATTCTTCAACAAATCGGTGAGTGTGTTTTTCCATCAGAAACCAAGCTCCCTGTTAATCAATATTATGCTTACATCGGTTAATGAAGGTTTGCGGTGAAGTATGGTTGTAATTCGGCAGATGCGCTGAGGAGAGTTGCAGTCGCTGCATATGCCTGTTTTTGCGCAGGGCGTTTCTAATCCAAGACTTTTCGCCCTCATTGGCCCGGCGATTTCTCTTACCCTTTTCAGCGACGATTCAAGGTCTGGAGTCACCTTATTCATGCCTGCGATAATTATTGCCTTTTTAGGGCCGAAACTCATTGCGGCCGTACGGTTACCGACTCCGTCCACATTGATAATTTCGCCTGTAATCGACACGGCATTTGCGCTGCAGAAGAAGCAGTCACAGCGCCCCTGCTGGAGACGTATATCAAGGATCTGTTCGTTTGTGAGGCCATCCTGCCAGTGGTCATGGATGATATTTCCCTTTGCCCTCAGTTCTTCCAGTATGCCAAGCTCTCTGACTGTTGATGATCCGCCGAATCCGAAGGTTTTACAGCCGGTGACTATTTTGAGGGCTAGTTCACGGGCCTCTTCCGCTGTTTGAACGAAATGGGCGTCAAAACCATGTGCTGCGAGGTTTTTTATACACCTTTCCCCATGTTTTTCCCAAAGCCAGAATTTGTCTGTATCAACCATTTTTTGCTCCCCTCAATGGAAATTGTTTAACAAATATTAAGTGTGCTCATGATATTTCATTATCGGATTTACAGGAGAGTCTCATGCTCACAGCATTTGACTTTTTCCCTGACCTTACCATAACAAGTTCTGCAACAATGCTGACTGCAATCTCTGCCGGGGTTTCAGCCCCAATATCAATACCGATCGGGGAATATACCCTGTTTATATCCTTTTTTGTAAAATCTGTTTTGAGCAGTTTTTCATAAATGATTTTGGCCTTATGGCTGCTTCCTACCATGCCTATGTACTTTGCATTTGTTTTAAGGGCCTGTTCCAGGACTGTCATGTCATGCATATGGCCCCTTGTTGCAATAATCAGATATGAGGATTCATCAACTGTAATATTGCTCATGACCCCGCTAAAATCAAGCATACGTACTTCTATGGCATCAGGAAAGTTGATTGGATCTGCGAATTCGGATCGGTCGTCAATAACAATGACATTAAAACCCATATGGCTCGCAAGAGGTGTTATTTCTCTTGATATATGGCCGCATCCGAAGATATACAAAAACGGACGCATACCTATGGGTTCGACAAATATCTCTACGCGGTCCTTTTGATCTTCAAAAAGTTCAAAAATCATTGCCTTTCCCGATTGCAGAAGCTTCCCTGCATTATTGACGAGGGCATTTTGATAGACATCAGCAAGAGACAGGTCTCCGGTTATTTCCCCATTCTTTTTTATAAACACCTTTTGAAGCTCATTATTTTGCCATTTATCTATATCAATTACAGTGGCCAGCAGACCTGTTTCATCAGCACCTTTAATGTTTACGATTTCCTGAAATATCGACATATAGGCCTGATTATCAGTGGAAATAAGTTCCAGGAAGATTTCAGCGTGACCGCCGCAGATCATATCATTAACGGCAGCATCAGAGCCATCCATGGAGAAAGAGACGCGTACCGGAAGGCCGGTTTCAAAGACCTTTTTCGCTTCCTGTATTGTATAGGCTTCGAAAATGCCTCCACCAACAGAACCGACTAAAGAGCCGTCATCCACTATAAGACATTTGGTTCCGACTCCCCTGGGTGATGATCCTTCCTGAGAAATAATCGTAGCCAGTACCAGGATATGGCCGTTTTTAATTAATTTCAGGAGTTTTAAATAGAAATCATCCATTATAATTCCGTTTTTGTAAAAAGCCTGTAACTGTTTTTAAAGAGAGACCCTGTCAATACTCTTTCTATCTTTTTGGATTCAGCTCTAACCAGAAGTTCAGCCAGTTCAAATGCCTGAAGGTTGTCTGAAACCAGATCAAGTTTATTTAATAGCACTATACGCCTTGCAGCATCCGGGCTTCCGCGGAAAACCCCGTCAGGCGATTGAAAGATTCGTTCAAGTACCCTGGGGGTCAGTTCTTCAGCATGCTGGAGCCCTGTGAGCTTTTTAAAAAGCTCAATCCTGAAGACAACATCAGGCCCGAGGGGCTTTCCTATGGCCTCAAGACCCATAATTGCAAGAACAGCAGTTGCAGAAGATGGAATAACAGGTTCAAAATCGGCAGGCACTTTGACAGGGTGGCCGGCTGCCCCGTCCGCTTCAACAATCAAATATTCCACCTCGGGGATCTGGAAGATATGATCGGCAAGCCCGGGAGGTATCCCTTCAACTTTGCCTGATTCGAGGACACCCTTGCAAACAAAGACATGCCCGTGGGTTTGAAGGCCGTTTTTAAGGTGGCTATGCCAGCCTGTATCAGAATCGGAAAAAACAATCAATGGGGATTTACAGGCCTCTCTGTGCCAGATTTTAGTTGTTGTTGTGGTCACCACATTGCCTTGCCTGAGCCTGATCTGTTCGGCCAGGGAAAACATCAGACTGGTTTTACCTCCACCTCCGACAACTGCAATGTGTTCTTTCGGCCCCAGGCCTAAGGCGGAAATTAAATCATGGGTCATCATTTTTTCCTTAGAATACGAGTATCTCCGACCCTGACCGTAAGCTGCAAGCGATCAAAGTGTTCTATAAGAGGGATTGTATACTTTCTAGATACACCGGTTATGTCCTTGAACTGAGGGGTAGTAATTTCACCGTTTGTGTTCAGAAAATCAATCAGGCTTTTTTTAAGATCCTCTATTGCCTCGCTGTGAAAATACAGGTCTTCCTTGATTTTCATAAGCACGCCTTCCTTGACCATAACTTCAAGAACCTCCTGTCCGCTATTCCCCGGAAATTCGCTATTCACTTCCTTGAAGTAGGGGGGCTGGAGCCAGCCTTTTCTGTAAATATCCTCCAGCTTTTTTCTCATTTTCTCCTGGTCTTCTGCCAGTGTGACGCGGTGTTCCTTGAGACGAACGAGTTCCTTTTCCTGAACTATTACGTCTTCCTGGGTTAACTGGTTTATGATGAAGTTGAAAAGCTTCTGGTTGGATGCCCCTGTTGTCCTGGAACGCAGTTCCTCCTTGATCAGGCCGGCTTTGAGCGGGAAATCATTATGGTAGCGGGTTATGGTATCCAGTATTTCATCCCGTGCCTTTTTAAGAAAATCCGTATGGATCAGTGCTCCGCGTTCTTTGTCGTATTGAACGATCCTTTTTTTTGCCTGGAGACCTTTCAATGCCTCATCAATCCTCTTTCTGTTCGTGTTGGCCAGAAAAGGCAGTTCGATGTGATCAACCCCCTGGAAACGGCCTATGGATGCAAATACTTCTATTATTTCATTCAGTTCGCCTTTATGCAGCGTCTCCATTTCAGAAAGTGCATTTTTGGAAAACCGCTTCTTCTTATTGGGAAGGGCGTTGAGTATGACCCCGCCGCCGATGGTTCGGACAGGTGAATAACTCCTCAGTACGTAATGGTCACCCTTGAGCAGTGCGGTAGGTTCTTCAAGTCTTATCTGGGCATAACATGTCTGACCTTTATCAAGTTCATCCCTGTCCAGAAGGACCGCTGTGGCAATTATCTCTGAAGTGCCTGAATGAAAACGAACTTTGGCCCTGTTCTTGAGCTTTCGTGGAGAGCTGGAGAGAAGTTCAAGTACTACGTCAGTCATATAAGTCGGTCGAAGCGAGTTCTTGGCTGCCAGTGTATTTCCCCTCTGGATCATTGCCCTTTCAAGTCCCTGAAGATTTACTGCGGTCCTGAGTCCTGCCCTCACTTCGGTTACATCCTGGTTATGAATCTGTATACCCCTTACCCTGGAAGAAATGACCTGAGGGTATATCGTTGCTTCATCGCCGACACTGATTCGTCCGGAAACTGTTGTCCCTGTAATTACAGTGCCAAAACCCTTCATTGTGAATACACGGTCAACCGGCAGACGGAAAATATGGCCTGGATCCCTTTCGGGAATTTCCTGAATCAGCCTGTCAAGGACCTGAATCAGCTCTTTCAGCCCCTGTCCTGTAACTGAAGAGACTTCTAAAATCGGGGCGTCGGCTAAAAATGTTCCTGACAGGTATTCGGTGACGTCTTCCTTTACGAGGTCAAGCCAGTCGGGATCTGCCATATCTATTTTTGTGAGCACAACCAGGCCATGATGAACATCCAGGAGTTTGCAGATTTCAAGGTGTTCCCTGGTCTGGGGCATAACGCCTTCGTCTGCGGCTATTACTACAGCGACCAGGTCAATACCTGTTGCTCCGGCTACCATATTTTTTATAAATTTTTCGTGTCCCGGGACGTCAATGATGCTAAGAGTCTTTCCTCCGGGCAGATCAAGGTGTGCAAATCCCAGTTCAATAGTAATTCCACGCTCTTTCTCCTCTTTCAGGCGATCCGTATCAATGCCTGTAAGCGCTTTTATAAGAGATGTCTTGCCGTGATCTATATGCCCGGCCGTACCCAGAACTATCTGTTTCATTTGTTAAATCCCTGCCTTCTATTATATTCATCTTTAAACTAATTAAATAAAAGGAATATTGTTTGCTGTCAAGCCGTATAACGGAGAGAAAAATATTTAAAAAAGTTGATTGACTGGGAAACACAATTTTGTTAGACATACTTTTCGATTTTATGTATTATCAAATATACCGAGTTTTTCAATGGTTTTAAACAGGGGAAACGAGGTTGTTAAATAATTTATTCCCCAGTAGCTCAGTCGGCAGAGCAAGTGGCTGTTAACCACTGGGTCCGCGGTTCGAGTCCGTGCTGGGGAGCCAGAAAACAATAAAGGTCTGTTCTTCACAAGAACGGGCCTTTTCTTTA
>ERZ795057.874-NODE-874-length-29100-cov-8.912825_pt1 | contig 29100 bp, 29 predicted proteins | sample MGYA00375141_ERZ795057 | MGnify/ENA primary metagenome ERZ795057 (study PRJEB30186, sample SAMN05720163) | activated sludge metagenome | isolation source: Anaerobic digester | place: Hong Kong | collected 2015-01-26 ...
GCATTTTACGTGGCATCATGCATAATACTTGCCAACAAGGTGGGAGCGGTTTCAATGATCGCCCTTATACTTGCGGGGCAGATGGTCACATCCATAATCCTTGATCATTTCGGGATTCTGGGATACCAGGTCCAGCCTGTAAGCGTTATGAAGATAGTGGGGATACTTCTCATAATCGCGGGTGTAATTTTTATAAGAATAGGTTGATTTAAAGATGAGATACGAAGGAAACATTTTCAGACCGTTCAGCGAGGCTGACAGCTACCTGCTGCAGTGCACAATAGGGTGTTCGCACAACAAGTGCACCTTCTGCGGCATGTACAAGGACAAGAAATACAGGATACGCCCCCTCTCGGAGATCAAAGAGGACATAGCAATGGCAAAAAAAGCCATGGGGGACGCGGAGAAGGTCTTCCTGTGCGACGGCGATGCTATAGACATTGAAACGGATATACTCCTTGAAATTCTTGATGAACTTAAAAAAGCTTTCCCATCCCTGCGTCACGTGGGTACATATGTCGGCCCCTCCAGCATTCTCCGTAAATCCATGGATGAGCTTAAAACCCTTGCTGAAGCGGGCCTCCGTAAAGGGTACCTTGGAGTTGAAACAGGTGACGACAGGCTTCTCCATGAGATCAACAAGGGTGTGGGATACGGGGACATGCTCCGGGCAGGTGTAAACCTTAATGAAGCGGGATGGAACCTGTCATCAATGGTGCTCCTTGGCCTGGCAGGCAAAGGCCCCCGTTCAGAGGAACACGCCCTTGCAACAGCAAAGATTACAAACGAGATGAAGCCAAAATACCTTGCAGCGCTTACAGTAACCCCTGTACCGGGGACTGTTTTCTACAACCAGGTAAAGAGGGGTGAAATTGAAATACTCTCCCCCCTTGAGACACTTAAGGAGATGAAAATTATTTTTGAAAACATCACCATTGATAACCTTAAATTCGTGGGGGTACACGCATCCAACTATCTCCCTATAAACGGAACCCTGCAGAAGGACAAGGAGAAGATGCTGAACCTCATTAACGGGATACTCGATTCTGAGGACAGGGAGAAGATGCTGAAGCCTGAAAGTATGAGGGGGCTTTAATATAACTGCCTGAAATACTTCATGTTTTCCTCATCAGAAAATTCAGGGGCTGTTTTAAGTTTTTGTAACTGACAGATCATCCGGGCAAATTATATGCCCGGATTTTTCTGCCCCGTGAATGCATCAGGCAGACCTGGCAGACTCAGAGGAGACTCCCGTCTCTTCGCCTAAAGGTCTGTTAAGCCTGCAGTCAAGTGATGCGCATGCTTCATTAACCTTTACTGATTCCAGTACAGGCTTAATTAAATAACCTATCAGTATGTCCACAACAACACCGATAACAAACAGGGCTGAAACAACAAGTAAGCAGTGAAGCACGAACAGTGATGAATCGTAGTATAATTCCCTTTTTACAAAATACCCCCAGATCCAGTCCCTCAGTATAAAATTGTCATGGAACAGGTATATACCGAAAGCAGAACCTGCAATATAGTTTATGAACCGGTTTGTATTGACAGAGAGTTTAAGGAACAGGAGGAAAAAGCTCACACCTATTACAACGGCAAAGATATTATTCATATCAAGTACTGTATTATTAAAAATCTCAATATTCAGATAATGCCCCATTGGATATGTGGAATATGAAATCGCCCAGAAACCGGTAATAATCATAAGAAGTTTCGATTTGCTTATATTTTCTTCCAGCCTGAATTTTTTTATAAAACCCGCTATTGCATATATAACAACAAAAGTCAGTATACCGTTCCTCTCATTGGCCATAGAAAAAGGCCTCCACGTGGGGATAACAAATACCAGTATTACCGACATGAGGAGAAAAATCGTATACTCCCCTTTATTCATTGCATTAATAAGTTTATCCATGAAAGGAGCCAGAAGGCACATGCCGAGATAGGGGCCGACAAACCAGTACGCATCATATCCGTAAAAGTAAGGGATAATTGATTTTATAACCATACCTGAATTCAGCTGTATATGCAGTACTGTTCCTCCAACCAGGAGGCAGACAAGGGAAAAAGCTGTTACCTGAACAAGCAATGAGAGTATTCTGCTGGATTTATACTTCCCGTTTCCCGCCATGAAGTAACCGCTTATGAGTACAAAAGTTACAAGAGCCGGGTAACCGGTGCACCTGAATATATGGCCGATATTATTATTTAAATTAAAAACATGATAAGACTCAACAATCCCCTGTCTTGATACATAGTGGTTCAATACGATTATTGCCATACATATAATCCGTAAAAGCTCGATATTCGATTTACGCGCTTTCATATCCCCCCTCTTCCCCTTCTGATGTTTTTTTTATTTCCTACAGGTTATGGCTCTTCATAACCTCTTCAGGTGAAATTCCCGGTTTTCTTCCGTAAAATTCAAGGGCCCTGCCGCACCTGTTTGTAATTATCCAGTCTGTGCCGAAAAAGGTAAGCATCCTGAAATGTATATCCCTGTCAATGGTATAGGTAATTACAAGAAGTCCTCTGTCATGGGCGCTCCCTGTGTACCAGGGCCAGCCGAGATATCCGGACGGCCCTATTTCCGAACCTGCTGTTACCGCGTCATCAAGCAATCCTTCCCATCCCCTTTCGTCCCATTCAGTGTCCTCTTTCCCCTCCTCATCAACGAGAAAATTACGGTGTATTGAGGGCGCAAGTTCTTTACATCTTGCAAGGGATTTCCGGTCAAAGGTCTGGATCATGTCAGGCCTGACCGACCCGTTATCAATACGCCCCCGCTCCGCAAGGAGATCAATGACCTCTTTCTCAATGCCGGGGTAGAGTTCCGGGTGTTTTAATTCAATCATCAGTCCCGGTTTTTTTCCGCACCTTTCAGCAATATCGACATATTCCCTGAAGGTGCATATCCTGGTACTTCTGAAAGATTCACGGGCCCGCTCCGGGTTTTTCATGTTAAACCATGTGCCCGCGTCAAGCCTCATCAGCTCGCTGTATGTAAAAGAACCGACAGGGGCCTTCTCCCTGCCGGGAAATATTTCAGACACATCGGTTGTGCGTTCAGGAGTTTTATCGTGAAATATGATGAGCCTGCCGTCCTTAGTCCTCTGAACGTCACATTCAAGGTAATCCGCGCCGAGTTCACCTGCTATAATAAAGGCGGGGGCCGTATTCTCCGGAGCGTAATATGAAGCTCCCCTGTGGGCCACAACCATATGATAAGGCAGCCCCTTTCTGAAGGAAATATCCCTCCCTGCTGATGAGGGGCTTATGATGTATAACACAGCAGCTGCTGTTAAAACAATTCCGCACAGTGCGGAAAAAATTATAATTGCTGTTTTAAAAATTCTGTTCATGCCACCCCCGGCTTAAGTTCTTCACCTGTCCAGGAGCCCTGTATAGTAGGGGACCTTTTTTATCCTGATAGTCTTCCCGCTGTTTCTGACCTCTATCTCATCCATGCCGAGATGAAACTCCTCATCAATGGGGCCGAACCTGCAGTAAGTATATTCACCTGTTTCAGGAAACTTCTCCCTGAATGCCTTTTCAAAAAATTTCAGTTCATTCATCTTTATAGTAAACTGCCTCGGTGAACATGCCATAACAGCAAGTTCAACTGCAGGTGACTTTTTGCCGTTCCTGGTTTCAAGAATTATTGCCACGTTCCCGTTGTTTTTTGAAGCTATAGCTTTATACTCTTTTATACCTTCAGCTCTGAAAAAACCCATTATCTGCACCTCTGAAAATTCTCTTTGCATGCATAATCATACCGTCCCTGTTTTTTACAAGGAAAATTTCCATTAATCATAACCGGGAAGAAAATAAATTTTTTCATATTCCCCGGAAACATTCGTCCCTGTAATATGAACCGGATGAATAAAAGCCAGGCAGCCGCTTCACGGGGTGGCGGAGGGGTAACTCTTGTTGTGGCAGGAGCGGGAACAGGTAAAACCACAACCATGATAGGGAAAATAATAAACTGCATAAACTGCGGCATCGTCTCCCCGGAAAAAACCGCTGTAATGACATTCAGCCGCAAAGCTGCAGAGGAACTGGGCGAACGCCTTGCTAAAAACGGCACGTCAGCGAAGGGGATCGGTTTCACCGGTACTTTTCACTCCTTCAGCCTGAAACTACTCAGGGAATACTCCCCGGCATATCTTTTAATGACAGGGAGAAACTCTTTCCCCTCCCTGCTCATTGACGGGGAAAAGGAGGAGGCGATGAAGGCCATTGTGATGAGAGATCCGGAAAGGTTCCTCGGCATGCCGCTTAACGCTGTATTAAACATAGCGGAAAACATAGACAGGCTCACGCCGTACATGGCCGGGAAACTCAAAGGCTCCCCGATATATAACGAGCTGCTGAGTGTTAACCGGGAATACGCGGAATACAAGTTGAACAAAAATTTCATCGACTACGAAGACATGGTAAATGACGCATCACTCCTCCTTGAAAAAAAAGCTGATGTGAGGAACAGCGTGCTTGAAAGGTTCACCTACATCTTTGTTGACGAGTTCCAGGACACATCTGCAAACAACCTCAGGCTTTTAAATGCAATAGTCCCTGACAGGGGGAGGAACCTTTTCATGGTGGGAGACGACTTTCAGTCGATCTATAAATTCAGGCGGGCCGAGGTCAGTTACCTTATTAATATAAAGGAATACTTCCCTGAAACTTCGATTCACAGGCTAACAGTGAACTACAGGTCTCGCAAGGAAATTGTAAGCTTAAGCAACAGGTTTATTAAACTGAACAGATTCAGGACAAAGAAGGTCATAAGGTCCGCCAGGGGTAAAGGGGGGAAAATTTTTTTCCACAGCACGGAGGATGCGGCAGGGGAAATTAAAATCATCAGTTCAATTGTTGAGGGTAACAGTGAAAATATGGAAACCGCCATTCTCTTCAGGAACAATTACCAGGGAGCGCTCATCAGCAAAAGGCTGCATCCGGAATTTAAAGCCCGCACCGGCATGATGACCATGCACGGTTCCAAGGGCCTTGAATTCGATGTGGTAATTATCGCGGGTGTGTCCGACAGCATAATCCCGGACAGGGGCTCAGATATTGAGGAGGAGAGGAGACTCTTTTACGTGGCAATGACAAGGGCGAAGGAGGAGCTCCATCTGATCTATTATAAAAACAGGAAAGGTATACTGCCGCGGTTTATACGTGAACTGGGGTTCAGGGATGAATAGATTACCTTACTGCCTGAAGTTCAGGCAGTCCTGTCTATTACAGTACCCTTCCCCTCCTCAACAGGCCTCTCACGTGAAGTGTAGGTCTCATTCCTCTGTTCAGGTGCCTGCTCCGCCTGCCGGGTATACTCGGGTGAGAACTGGCGTACCACGGTATCGCTTCCAGAAATATTCTGAACATCCATAATAAATCCCTCCCTCTGAGATATATTAATTATATCAACAGTGCAGTCTTAAGTCAAACCAGAATTTTAATGAGGAAGGAGAACGCCCCTGTAATTACTGCGGCAAAGATCACGCCTGAGGCTATTACTTCAGGGTCTGACATCGACGCACCGGGATTTCTCTTCTTCAGGTAAACAAGGAGTGCCCTTGAAAATAAATAGTAGGCTGCGAAAAAAACAGCAATCCTTATAAGGCGGAGAGTTATTACAGTCATAGCCTTTTAATGAGAAACTCAATTTCAGGTGTCATTTTATTGTTCCTGCGCAAAGATCTCTCTATCTCCTTTTTCAGGGCCTTAATCTGGATAGCAAAGACCGTACTGTCCTCCCTGACAGTATAATCAATATAGTCACATATATCTTTTATACGATTTCTGTCGATGAGCATATTCTTGAGCGCCGTTCAGTGGTATACATACAATAACAGAGCATTAATCAAGAGTCAACAATTAAAACTTGATTTTTATACATCCCTCTGTTTTTTTGAAAAATACAACTGACAGGGATATAATTATCCTTTAATAAAAAATATATACACAGCGGAGTTTGTTATGTCACAACTACTTGAAATGCTGGGGAGCAGATACCCGATAATCCAGGGCCCCATCGGCGCTATCAACAGCCCCGAACTTGTCGCTGCCATCAGTGAAGCGGGAGGGTACGGTATGCTCGCCCTGGGATTCATGACCGATATTGAAGATGTTAAAAAACTCGTTTCCGAAGTAAAGAAGAGGACAGATAAACCTTTCGGGGCCAACATCATGATCATCAACCCTCTTAATGAAAAAATAATCCCCATACTCGCAGAAGCCGGAGTAAAGACAGTTACGACATCAGTGGGCTTTCCCGGGAAGATATACCCACTCCTGCATCAACATGGGATGAAAGGTCTTCATGTACTTCTCTCACTGAGGCACGCCATAAGCGCGGAGGAGGCAGGAGCGGACGGAATTGTTGCCGCGGGATCAGAAGCAGGGGGCCTTCGTTCAACAGGGCCCGAATCATCAACAATGGTGCTGGTTCCCCTTATCACTGACCATGTAAAAATACCTGTTGTAGCAGCAGGAGGGATTGCCGACTCAAGGGGATACAAAGCTGCCATGGCTCTTGGCGCGCAGGGTGTACAGATCGGTACAAGGTTCATGGCAGCAACCGAAAGCCCGATCCATGATAAATGGAAGGAGCAGATTGTCAAATGCGATGACGGCGGGACCGAGCTCCTCCCTGTTGACAACATGATGATGAGATCAATTATGACTCCGGAACTGAGGGCCAGGATAAGCGCTCCCGGCTTTGACATGAAGAAAGAGTTCAGGCTCGCGAACGCGTCAAAGGCATGGAACTCGGCAGAATTCGATCTTGTTCCTGCCGGAGCCGGTGTGGTCAGCGCACTTATCAGGGACGTAAAGAGCGTGAAAGAGATAATTGATGAAATGGTGAAATAGATTAATGCCCGGATATAAACAGGTTAAATCTGATCTTAAAAAAATTTCCCATCCGGAAAAAACTGCTCACCTTTCCCGTTTTTTCAAAACCGGTAAAGGTGAGTACGGAGAAGGGGACATTTTCTGGGGGATAACCGTACCTGCCCAGAGGGCTGTAGCAAAGAATCATTCTGACGCCACACTTGATGATATAGCTGCACTCCTTGCGGAGCCTGTACATGAGTGCAGGCTCACGGCCCTTCTCATACTGGTCCAGCAGTACTCCGGGGGCGATGATAAAAAGCGTAAAGATATCGCTGATTTCTACCTTGCGAATACTGACAGAATAAACAACTGGGACCTTGTGGACCTTTCGGCCCACAAAATACTGGGACACTACCTCTATGATAAAAAAAGGGAAACCCTGTACAGGCTTGCTGAAAGCAGTTCCCTGTGGGAACAGAGGATAGCTGTTGTTTCAACATATCATTTTATTAAAAACAACGATTTCAGGGATACTGTTTCTTTATGTGAAAAACTGATTAATCATAAACACGACCTGATACACAAGGCAACAGGCTGGATGCTGCGGGAGGCGGGGAAGAGGGACATTTCCGTTCTCCTTGAATTCCTGGACAAACACCATAAATCTATGCCGCGGACAATGCTCAGGTATTCCATTGAAAAACTTGATCCCGGGCAGAGAAAAAAATATATGGCACGCTAATTCAATATTTAGTATTTTTATAATTGATAGCAGATTAATCCGACAGTTTATCTGCTATCAATTATGCTATTGCATTTAATAAATTATTTAAATCTTGTCATTGCGAAAGACCGCCAGGGAATGAAGCAATCTGTTTATGAAGCAAATAGTAACTTTTTCAATAATGCAGTTATGACCTGAGCAGATTGCCACGTCGCTATAGCTCCTCGCAATGACAAAAAATACTATAATTCCGACAAATAAAACATGGAGAGAAACATGAAAAAAACTGCTGCTGTCATAATATTGCTTTTAACGGTCACTACCCTGTATGCAGGGTGGAAATATTCGGATTACACTTCAACAGACTATAAAAATTTCAGAAACAATCCGATTTTTCAACAGAAGATTGATCCTGAAAAAATTGACTACCCTCTTGCCAATGCGGCGATATTTTTCATGACAAATGAAATAAGGGTCAAAAACGGGCTGAAGCCCCTTGATTACTCTGAAGAACTTGAAATTGCCGCATGGCACCATTCAAAACTGATGGCTGAAAAAAAGTTTTTCTCTCATACCAACAGTCTTGACAGCACAAGGCGTACTCCCACCGCAAGAGGGAAACTCGCGGGCATAACAAACCCCTCCCTTGCTGAAAATATCGCCGAAAATTTCGGGATCACATACAGGGCAGGCGCGACAATCTATCCCCGGAATATAGCCAACGGCGAATTCAGCTACACATCAAACGGCCCGATAATCCCCTTTCATACATACCTGAGCCTTGCTGAATCCCTTGTTACCCAGTGGATGAATTCACCGGGGCACAGGAGAAACATACTTTCAGGTTCGGCGCTTCAGATGGGTTGCGGAGTCTATTTTTACAGGGACCGGGGATTTTATAATATACTGAAATGCAGGGCAACACAGAATTTCCAGTGGTTTAAACCGATAGTCAAAGGCGAGAGGGCTGACCGGCTCCCTTCTGAATTAAAATAGTCCTCTCGAATGAAGGAGAAGCAGACTGCGGAAAGTTTGCCTCCTTCATTCGCTTTACCCTCTGAAAGAAAACATTCATTATCCTGTTATAAAGTTCATCCTTCAGCACAAAGTCCTCAAGGCCGCAGTCAATACTGGGATTATCATTTATCTCAATGACAAAACATCTCCTCCCGACGATTTTCAGGTCCACACCGTACAGGCCTTTCCCGATATAACCGGATGCCTTCAGAGCGGCATTAATCACTTTCCGCGGTACATCCTCCACCGGTATGGTATCGCTTTTCCCCTCATGCTTTGATGATCCGTGCTTCTTTGACCAGTTGATGACCTGCCAGTGGTCCTCTGCCATGTAATATCTGCACGCGTAAAGAGGTTCCCCGTCAAGGACCCCGATTCTCCAGTCATACTCAGTTGGTATAAACTCCTGTGCGATTATCAGTTCTGATTTATCAAGAAGCGAGTTCACAATTTCATTATACCCGTCAATGCTGTCGATCTTTATTACACCCTGCGAGTACGAGCTGTCAGGCTGTTTAAGGATAATGGGAAATCCCATGCATCCGGGGACGGCTGCGGCAGTTTCCCGGCTTATAACAGCAGTCCCGGGTGCGGGAATCTGGTAATGCTGAAGCAGTTCAGCGAGGTAGACCTTGTTAGTGCATTTTATAATAGATTCCGGATCATCAATAACGACAAGCCCTTCGGCAGCAGCCCTCTGCGAGAAACGGAAAGTGTGATGATTTACTGCCGTTGTCTCCCTGATAAACAGGGCATCGAACTCAGCAAGGCGGTGCATATCATCCTTACCTATAATCTCAACGTTGAATCCTGTTTTCTCCCCTGCCTTTATAAACTTTTCAACAGCTTTCTTATTTGAAGGAGGGGTTTTGTCGGAGGGGTCGGCAAGTATGGCAAGATCATAAGGCGCAGCCGGTTTTCTCTTCGCCCCATGCTTCTTTCTGGAAAAAAATTCCGTTGCAAACCGGATAACATAGTCATGGTGCTCTTCCGGGATTTCATGCGTTGAAATAAGCTGAATACTCTGTATCCTCCATTTCCCATTCCTGTGTATAAAATATACACGCAAAAGCGGTGCCTGAAACAGCCTGTAGATCTGGGAACTGAGCCAGTCATATTTTTTTGATACATTTTTCCCGAAGTATATACTCAGTGTAAACGATTCCGACTGCAGGTGCGCGAGGCTCCGTTGAATAGTGGTGTCGATATCCCCGGCAATAACCCTTATCACATGGGGGGCCTTCATCTCCTGGATTGTGTTAATATCGGGGAACGCCTTGTGCCCCCTTGCCAGGGCTATAAGGGAAACATAGTAGCCGATAGACTGGTACCTGTAGGTCTTGCAGAGGTTGAAAATTCTGCTCCCCCTCTTCCTGATATAACCGGCTTTCGATAGGTAATCCCTTGCGGAGATTACCTCAACACCGGGGATATTAAACTGCCATTTTTTAAGATTGTTTACAACAATATAATTGGACACTATCTGCCGCCTTTATTCAGCCTCTGGTTCAACAACAAGAAGGTTCGCGTCATAGGTCACTATCCCCAGAAGAATTGAATTTAATAGCCTGTTAGCGCTGACATAGTAATACTGCTCACCTGCAATGGGGTTTGTTTTATAGGGATCAGCAAGAAGCACCCTTTTCTTCAGCCTGTCGTATCTTACCAGTATCACAAAATGGCCCGAGGGATCGCCAAGTATATCATCCTCTTTGTTCAGATACCCGATCTCCCTTTTCGACCTGTAAAGAAATGTTGAACTTAATCCGGATATTACAGGCACATTCCTGAAAAGATACTTCTTTATAAGCCCTGTTGAAAAATCCCTGAAATAGACTTTCCCCCCCAGTTCAAGAAATTCAAGATAGCTTTCTATGGCGAATTTAAGTTTTTGATCCCCCCTAACCTCGGCCCTGCACGTCATTCTTCTCACCATCTCCCTGCGGGATAGATCAAACCATGTGGGATCAAAAACATGAAGGTTGAGAGTGTATATCTTTACTGAATATCCCCTCCTGAGCGCGTGTATGCCCAGGTTAACAGCAAGCGTCCCCCCCTCGCTGAGCGGCTTCACCTCTGAAATGACATCATAAAGGGATATCTGATCATCAAAAAAATTGTAGACCGCATGAAGGCAGGTCGGGCCGCATGAGGTATCATCAGGCTGCGGATGTATATCAACAATCCTTTTGGCAGGATAAATTTTCAGCTGGTCCCTCTTCATTCCCCGCTGTGACCTTCCTTTTATTTTGACAGCTCATTTATTACAAAAAGGATAATCTCTATAGCAATAAGCCAGATGATTATCCATTCAAGGACAGCTGAATGCTTATGGTTCTGTTCATCCGCCAGCATGTTGAAGAGTTCCCGTATAACTGTAAGTTTTTTGTCCAGAATCTCTATCCTGGGTTTTACATCAAGGTACTTGACGGTTTTACCATATAAACTCTCGACCTCAGGATACTCCCAGAAAAATTCCGGTGTATCCAATAGATCATAGTTGAGGTTGATGTCCATGTCAGCAACAAACAGCCTCCCCCTTATTTTCGCCAAGTCCCTCCTCTTAAGCCTGCTCTTACCTGTTTTAGCTATCCTGCGGGGAATGTGAGAGACCGCATCTATGGTCCCCCATGCGTAGGATTCAAGTTCTGAGAGTTTGAGCGACTGGGCAATCCCGTGTGATACGGCAAGTTTCTCAAGGGTCTCGGCTGATTCAAGGTATATATGATCCTCATGTATCCGCATCGACGCCTCTCCGCGTGAATAGGAGAATTCATCGGTAAGCATATTATCAAGGGGCTCGTTTTCAAAACGTTCCACATCATCAAGGATATGAAGCCTCTGGTCTCTCGATATGTCCCAGAAAACAATGACCCCGTAACTGAATATAAAGATGTCCCCATTCTCCTTTGAAACATGGAGCGCATCTTTATAAAACACAGCCCTGTGATTCTCTATGAAATATTCCTGAAGTTCAGAGAACCTGAACGTCTTTGAACAGCAACAGGCAATACATTTTAAAATTTCGTTATCCATTTAGATTAACCAGCTTATAATTATAATATATAATATATCAAATTACCTGCATTATCAGATTAACTTTTTCCTGATATTATAGAATTTTTCGTTTGAATTAGTGCATCCTTTGTCATTCCAGTCACCGCCGGAGTTTACCCTCATGCAGATGGGGGCGGGAATAAGCAACCGTGGGCGACCACAGGAAGAGCCGGAAGCTAATCTATATCGTCTAAAAGAAGTGGATATCCGCCTGTGCGGATATGACATATGTTTTATTCGATACTAATCATTTCATAAAGTGCTATATTAAGAGAACGAAAGCCCCCTCCTGACTGCCACTTTTTTTATATTCAATTCCCCTTACCTTCCCTGAAAACTCTGCACCGTTCAACCATGTCTGTAAAAAGGGCCCTGTACCGCCCCCCGAGCATAACAATATTTTCAGGATGCCATTGTACCGCTATTATATTCATGTCATCACTCTCAACAGCCTCGACAAGGCCGTCATCGGAATACGCGGCCCTGAACAGGTCTCTTCCCGTTTCCTTTACACCCTGGTGATGACGGGAATTTACAGGGAACCTTTCAGTACCTATAATGTTATAAAGGCGGCTCCCTTTCTCAATAACCACGTCATGATGAAGATCCACGGGATTATCAAAAATATTCCTGTGGCTTATCCCGCTTCCGAACTCGGTTTCAAGATCCTGGTAAAGGGCCCCTCCTGAAAAAACATTTATCATCTGAAATCCCCGGCAAATTGCAAGGATCGGATAACCGGCATTAATTGCCCTTTCAATGACATATAATTCCGCCTCATCCCTCACAAGGGATGTATTACGCGACAGTCCTGTATTCTCACAGCCATAAACCACGGGTGATATATCATCCCCCCCTGTAATAATAATCCCGTGAATAGAAGAAATATACTCATCCAGTATCATTCTATCCTCAACAGGAGGAATAAGGATAGGAACTGCTCTACATTCATTAACAGCCTTCAGGTAATCGGCGGGAATCAGGTATTCATCAAGTGTCCCCTTCCTCTCCACACCCATTGTTAAACCTATCCTGATCATCTGCTGAACACCTCTCTATGTGATAATAAACCGTAAAAACGCTCATATATATGTTAAAATAATAATAAGAATAAAGGCCCGGGTTGTATTTATTATAAAAAAATAATCATATTAATGTTTAAAAACCGGCCATATCAATAGAGATACCCATTTGACCTGGCCGGTTTTTTATCCAATTTATTTGAATTAATATTGACATTATTATATTAAATGATATCATTTCTAAAAAATATAATCCATATTTAAGGAGTTATCCAATGGATAAGGCAATCATTGATTTCATGAGAGAGTATCATCTGCTGGTTAGGAATTTTATTGTGATTGCCAGCGTTATTGTCGGTTTTGTGTGTGTGTCCGGGTGCATCAGGTTCGGTATAGCCATTAATAGAAGAAAAAAAGGTATATATCCTCCTGCAACAAGCCAGATGGATCATTAATAATCAAAACCACACAGGCTTAATTTGCAGTCAGTAATTTCTAAATTCGTTTTGCCGGTAATACTGCTTCTTTTATCGTGCGAAACAGCAATGTCTGATAAAACAGGAATCTATATGATTCCTGTTTTTAATTACGTTACCGGTCAATTCAATCCGGCTGAACACCCGCAGTTCGTAAACCTTGATAAAACCGCAATTCCCGCTTCAAGAAAAGGAATGTACCTGAGGAAAGAGACCGCTGAAAGCCTCTCCTCCATGCTGAAAGACTTTAAAAAAGAGAACCCGGGAATTACAATAACCGTTATAAGCGCAACGAGAAATTACTATTCCCAGAAGAGGATATGGGAAATGAAATGGACCGGAAAAAGAAAAGTAACAGGAATAACCTCGATAAACAGCGTAAAAGATCCTGTCAGGAAAGGTGAATATATTCTCCGTTACTCCTCAATGCCCGGAACTTCCCGCCACCACTGGGGGACAGATTTTGACATAAACAGCCTCAACAATGAATACTACAGTAAAGGCAAAGGTAAAATTATATACGACTGGCTTGTAAAAAACGCAGGCCGATACGGGTTCCACCAGCCTTACACTGCAGGCCGTAACTCCGGGTACAACGAGGAAAAATGGCACTGGTCATACACGCCAATATCGAAACAGTTTCTTAAAGACTGGAACAGTCTTTATTCAGCAGATAAAAAACAATTTTTTAAAAACCTTTCCTTCAAAGGTGCGGAGCATGTCCTGTACCTTGCACCGATCTACGTAAACTCGATAAGCAGTGAATGCAAATGAAGATAGTCTGCGCCTATCTCTGCGAATACCGAGAGAGAGATGATTACTTCATATCCCTTATGCCCTCAGGAGTGGCGTCAATCGCGTCATATCTCGAGAGGGAGGGGCACAGCGTCACCCTTGCCAATCTCTCAGAATTCGGAGCGGAAAAAGGCGCAGCCATCACTATTAAAGAAAAGCCTGACGCTGTAACAGTATCGATATTCTCTTTTAACCGCCACGAATCCTGCAGCTACATAAATGAACTTAAAAAAAGAAACAAAGATCTCATAATTATTGCGGGAGGTCAGCACCCGACATTTCTGGCTGAACAGGTATTCTCATCCTGCCCGGAACTCGATTATATTGTAAGCGGAGAAGGTGAAATAGCTGCATCTAAAATTCTCGCATCACCTGAAAAGATAAAAAAAGGCTCAGTCATCAGGGAGGAGCGGATTAAAGACCTTGACTCCATCCCATGCGCATCAGACTTCAGCGGAAAAATGATCGGAGTAAACCCGCATGAACAGTTCAGGTATATAATAACAACCCGCGGATGCCCGTCATCATGCACATACTGTTCATCCCCCTATTTCTGGGAGAGAAAAGTAACATACAGAAGCCCGGAGAATATCGTAAATGAACTTAAATTCATCCAGGAAAAGTACGGTATAATATACTTTTCAATAAGGGACGACAATTTCACCCTGAATAAAAAAAGGGTAATGGAATTCTGCAGGCTCCTGAATGAAAGCGGGATATACATGATGTGGAACTGCCAGGCAAGGGTTGATACAATCGACATCGATATGCTCACCGCCATGAAGAGCTGCGGCCTTGAGCACATCCAGTTCGGAATAGAATCAGGCTCAGAGAGAATACTGAAGCTCTACGAAAAATCGACCTCTATCAAAAAAATAAAACGCGCATCAGAGGCCACCAGAAAGGCCGGGGTATACCTTTCATTCTATCTAATGGCGGGAATGCATGGCGAGACAGAAAAGGATATAGATAAAACTGTTTCACTGATGCACTCGACCCTGCCTCACGATTCGATAGTATCCCCTGTTGCCTATTACCCGGGAACAGCACTGTACAGCTCCGCACTTAAAGAAAAAAAAATAAACCACGGCATCTGGCAGGAGAAAAACGACAGCGGCCTTTACCTGATAGATAAAAAAATCTCGGACAGATGGATAAAGAAACTCCTTCGTGAAAGCATCAGGGTCTCCTCAAAGGCCATATACCGCGCGCGGGATTTTTCCATGTTCAGAAAAAATGAAAACGGCGGATTATGGCTTACCGCCATTCTTGAAGGAGACTATTACCTGGAATCAGGAAATGTTGAAAAGGCCCTGCTTAACTACAGGAAGGTAATTGAGGAACATCCTGAAAATATCTGGGGATACCTGAAATCCGCGGAAGCACTATATGACATATCACCCGATGAAGCGATTAAACTCCTTCAGAAAACCACAAAGATTGTGCCCTCCTACAACGGAGCCCTGTACAGCATAGCAAGGCTTGAATACGAATGCGGGAATATTAAAAGCGCCCTGAAACACGCTGAAAAAGCCCTGAAGCTGAACCCCTATGACACTGAAATAAAATCATTTATACAGCAAATAAGAAATTGCTGTTGACTCCCCTTTTAATAATATTTATTTTACTATAAATAATTTGATATCAGTATTTATTCCTTAATCATTTCAGGAAAAAATACCTGTCCCGCCGCAGGCGGCGGTGGAACATAATTCACTATTATCATAAAAATAAATGTTCAGGAATTATGACCGATTTTATAGTCTTTTTATGACATAATCTCTTGCGTTTAATAAGGAAACACTAAAAAAAATTTATGACAATAATCGACAACTACAGAAGAATAGAAAACGAAATCCGTGAAAGGGCAATTAAAACAGGGAGAGATCCTGAGGAAATAAAGATAATATCTGTTTCAAAAACATTCCCATATTCAGATATTCAGGAGGCCATAGACTCGGGAATAACCCTTTTCGGAGAGAATAAAGTTCAGGAGGCGAATGAAAAAATTCCCCGGCTGAAAGGGGACTTCACTTTTCACATGATCGGCCACCTCCAGACAAACAAGGCAAAGGATGCCGTTAGACTTTTTGATCTGATACACTCCGTGGACAAGGCGGAAACCGCTCTTAAAATAAATAATGAAGCCCTGAAAAACGGCAAGATCCAGCGCGTCCTCATTCAGATCAAGACATCTGATGAATCAACCAAAAGCGGAATACTGCCTGAAAACGCGGTTGAACTGGCAGAAAATATCCTTGGCCTTGAAAACATTAAACTGGAAGGTATAATGTCTATCGGCCCGCTGACTGATGATAAAAATTTAACAAGAAAATCTTTCATTGAAACAGCCGATACATTAACAGAGATAAACCGCTCCCTTTCACTCGACTTAAAAGAGCTATCAATGGGGATGTCAGGTGATTACCTGATTGCTGTTGAAGAGGGAGCAACGATGATAAGAATAGGAACAGCAATATTCGGCAAAAGGAGTTATCAATATGAATAGTGATCTGAAAATCGGTATAATAGGGACCGGGAATATGGGGAGCGCTATAATCAAGGGTATAGTCAAAGGCATCTCCCCCTCCGATATAAAAGTATATGATACTGACAGCGAAAAACTTAAAACAATTAAAGACGAAACAGGTGTAACCGCTGCGTCGGGGATTGATGAGCTGTTGCCGGACACGGACATTATAATCCTTGCTGTTAAACCGGCAATAATACCTTCCGTTGCTGAAAACCTGAAAAACTATGATGGAATAATACTTTCGGTTGCCGCTGGTGTAAGCCTTGACCGGCTGAAAAAAGCTGCAGGTGAAAAAAAGCTCATCCGGGCTATGCCAAATACCCCTGCCCTTTCCGGCTGCGGAATGACCGCAATCTCAGCCTCGGACAAAGTAAGCAATGAAGAAATAACATCCGTTATACGATTACTGGAATATACAGGGAGAGTACTGCTGCTTGAGGAAAAACATATGAATGCAGTTACGGGACTTTCAGGGAGCGGTCCCGCCTATGTCTTTACCTTTATTCAGGCACTTGCGGACGCCGGAGTAAAAATGGGACTGACAAGAAGTGACTCCCTTCTCCTCGCAGGACAGACAATATACGGTTCTGCAAAAATGTTTCTTGACAAAATGGAAAATCCTATTAAACTGAGGGACAATGTTGCTTCTCCAGGCGGAACCACAATAGAAGCATTACACAGTCTTGATCGCGCCGGTTTTAATGGGATTATTATTGATGCTGTAGAATCTGCATTTAATAGAGCAAAGGAGCTGGAAAAAACTTCATGACAATGCCGACTATGTACCAGCTGGATATTTATAAACGCTACCTCATAGGCGTGCTGTTTTTTGTCCTGCTGGTTTTTCTTACCGGCAACATCATCACCTATTTTTTCAATAAAAAAGTCTATGTCAACCCGGACTCCTATACTATTAAAGACGGTTTCCCGCTTTTTGTATCAGAAAAAGAGTATATAGACCTTATAAACCGCTATCCATATAATCCCGGGGTTCAGCTTCGGGAATATAAAGTAACCGGACAAGAAACTCTCTGGTCTATTAAAAAGCAAACAGGCATAACAATTGATACCCTGATATCAGCAAACCCGCATCTCAGGGATCTCGAAATAAAGCCCGGCCAGACTATAATAATACCTTCAAAAAACGGAACTCTTCTGACCTTTGATGATTACAGTGATATTTCACGTATGCATAAGCTCGTTGGCACGGAATGCAGAATCCTTGGCGACTACAGGCCAGGTTTTTTTACTATTGTTTCACCTGATGACATTAAAATTGTTTTTTTTGAAGATGCAAGGCCCAGGATAGTAAACAGCGAAATTGAAAAAATTTATAAATATAAAATGGCATTTATTGACCCTATCGACACCGGGTTCTATACCTCTATGTTCGGGAACAGGCTTGACCCTATCTTCGGCAAAACATATGAATTCCATAACGGTATTGATATAGCAACACATCCCGGTACTCCTATAAAAGCAGTTCGTGACGGTCTCGTTTTTTTTACAGGCTGGCGTGACGGATACGGAAAAACAGTAATAATTCAGCACTACGACGGCTACACAACATTCTACGCACACTGCCGCAAAATTATAACCAGGCAGGGTCAGTGGGTCAAACAGGGAGAGGTTATAGCAACAGTAGGCTCAACAGGCAGATCAACCGGAAACCACCTGCATTATACTGTTTTCAGACACGGTATAGCTATTAATCCGATTAAATACCTCTGGTAGGTAAATGTATTTACTTTTACCTCTTTTATCCTCATTACTTTATATCCTTTCTTTCCCCTTTAATATCTCAGGATATATAGCTTATATTGCTCTTGTTCCTTTATTCCTATTATTCAGCAGCACAGCTAAAAAAGCCTTCGCCTCGGGAGCTATCTTCGGTACTGTTATTTCAATATATTTCAGCATTCCGCTGTATCATTCACTGACGATTAACACAGAAACAAGTTTAGTCATACCGGCATTACTGGTTTTAATTACAGTAATTCTGCCCTGCGCAATAATATATGCCGCCTATTCAGTAATTTGCCGGTGGTCTGAAAACCTTCCACTCTTTTTAAAACTACTATTTCCGGCATCTCTCTGGATAACCATAGATTATGCAAGAGGTCTTTCCCCTTTTATACTCCCCTGGGGCCTTGCCGGGTATACGCAGGTCTACTCCCCCTTTATCCAGTCTGCTGCCATTGGCGGAATACACCTGGTAACATTTATAACAGTGTTAATCAACACACTCATTGCTGAAATTATATTTCATGTTAAACAGCATCGATTATCATCAACCGGAAACACCCGGATATCAGAAATTATAAAAAATAAAAAAATTATTTATTGCGCAATAACACTTCTGATATTTTCCGTTATAGACCTTGCATACGGACTCACAATCAAAGAGGTAACGTTGTCTAATGAAAACAAGTCTGATAAAATCAACTATCTCATAGTACAGGGAAATTACGGTTCAATAGAACGCTGGAATGAAAGTTCAACTGGCGCGCGGTACCATACATACGCCACGCTGACCGGAAAAGGCATAAATAAAGCGGACTTTATAGTATGGCCTGAAACTGTTCTTAATTCATCAGACAAAATCAATTATGAAGTAATGACCGGCATATCATCTCTCCTTAATGATAAAAGCTATTTTATTGCAGGAGGGGTAAGGAGAGACAGTAAAAAACATACGTTCAATTCCATCTTTGTTTCAGGCAAAAACGGGCTTGAATACATTTACGACAAAAAATATCTCTTCCCATATTCTGAACAGCCCTTTCTCGGAATGTCAGCCGGGAGTTTTATGAACTCACCTGAAAAATTCAAAGAAGGAAAGTCTCCGGATATTTACAAAACAGGAAACTTTCTTACCGGTTTCAGTATATGCTTTGAATCTATTTATCCTCAGGTAATACGCAGGGCCGCATTATCCGGAGCATCACTTCTGATCAATGTAGCAAATGACTCATGGTTTGGCGAAAGCAGTGTACCTTTTATGCAGATGTATGCTGTTATCACCCGCGCAATTGAAAACAGGGTAAGCATAATAAGGGCCGCTAACAGCGGAATATCATTTGCCGTGTCACCATCCGGTAAAGTCGTTTCAGAAATTCCACTGAATACAAGAGATATATCGCAGGGGGAACTCCCCGTTTCCGTAAACCGTTCCTTTTATTCCAGAGGAGGCGATATGATCATAATATTCGCAATAATTATTATTCTTTCAGCCCTGCTTCTTGATGAACTGAAAAAAAGCCGAAACAATATCAGTTGATATTATAATTTTTCTTCAGTTCCTCTTTCCCTTTTGTCATATCATCCATTCTTCTTATTGAATCAGCCTGTTCCCCGTACACTTTGTCCTGAAGGTCCTTTACCATTGCCGATTTTTCATCAGAAGATAGTTCACTATTATTCATAATATTACTGTATTCATTTTTATATTGTTCATCCCGCTCCTTTTCAGATGCAATTCTTCTGTCAACATCTTCAAGTCTCTGTACAACCTCCGGGGGAAAAATACTTTTTCTTATTTCTGAAATTTTTTCTCTCTTCTGGCTATCATTCATTTCCGACATATCCTTTGAATAAATTGAAACAGTTTCCGTGTAGGCCACATACGGTTTTCTCGATTTTTCCACCTTGTCTCCCTGCTCTCCCCACATATCTGAATTAAGCTGTTTAAGAAGTTTCTGTTTTTCAGACGCATACATACTGCTGTCATTAACAATCCCGCCTCTTCTTATAGGATACTCCTGTGATTTCATCATTGCGCCGAAAATAATCTCAGAATTTTCTTTACCGAAAAAGCTGACCTGCAGAGATTTCATTTTTTTCAAAAGCTTAAGAAAATCTTCAGTTGTTTTTAACGTTCCGGCTTTGTTTATTTCTGAAGCTACAATATTTTCATATTCAATAAATTTCTTATACAGTTCAAGCAGGCTGTCCGCCTCACTGCTGTCCATACTTGAATAAAGATATTTTCTTACCGCCTCAATATGCCCGTCGTAATCCATCTCCTTAAATCTCACCTGTAGGTACTTGAAAAACTTCAGAGTGTATTTATTTACAACTCCGCTTTTGAACAGATCAGCGTTTTCCCCTCCTGAAAAATCGACTTTAGAAAGATATTCTCTAACATCATTATATTTAATCTTTTCCGGAGATTCAGAAATATAATCATAATTTTTAACACTCATGCTTTCAGTCAGGATATTTATTATTATTGCGAAACCGATAAATGAAGCCAGTACGACCAGTACCCTTTTTAATGTAATATAACGCATAACACCTCTTTCATTAAAAAGCCGGACTGCGGACAACCGCACCCCGGCTTTCTTCCAGGCTTGTTAACTTATTGTTAAAAACCTTTATCTTTTAAGTCGCTTACCATGTCGATATAAAATTCCGGCGCATCAAATCCCGGAGTTACTCCGAAAAACTGATTTACTATATTAAGGTGATCAACCCCGCCAGACCACCAGTCGCCTTCAATTACTCCACGGAAGACTCCCCATTTTGCGGATGTCACGGAAACAAGTCCGTCGTTGGCACCTTCATATGCAAGACAGATCAGCCACGGCACTTCCAGAACTATACTGTTTGACGCATACCTGATCTTGGACGTGTAACTCTGATAGTACAGGCCTGAAACATTCGGACAGTTAGGGTTAAACACATTCTGCATATACGGCCTTGTCACTTCAATTCCATTATCAAGTGAATTAGGATCATCATCTCCAAAAACGAATGTATATACAAAATCAAGGGTATCCCCTACAAGAGACCAACCCTGATCAGGTACAATCTTGAAAATAAAGTCTGCAACAGAACTCCCCTGGTGAGGCCCTGAAAGACTTGTATATGAAGCCACTTTACCAGCAAGTCCGAGATTGCTTATAGCATATCTTGTATACAATGTACCATGAGAATGTCCGATTATATTTGCCTTTGATTTCCCTGAAATTGCAAGTATTTCAAGAAACTGTTCTTTAAAGGAAGCCGCCTTATTGGCCGTACTGTCCATACCATTCACTGAAGTGATGTAAACATCTGCACCTTCATCCTCAAGGGCATCCTCCAGCCCCCACCAGTAATCAACAATATTAACAATTACTGCCTGTGCCCCCATCCCGTGAGCAAGTACAACAGGGTACTTTGTGTCGCATTTACTTGAATCACCGGCTGAAAAAACTGCTGCCGGAAATCCTGCCATTATAACCAGAATCAAGATTAAGACTGATTTTTTCATCATTCCTCCCTTTTGGAACAGCATTCACTTATTAAGATAAACATTTTTTTGTAAGAATAATGAAATCATATATGCAAAAAAAGTCAACAAAAACCGTCCGTCCGGACTGAATATCGACAAAATTTTACATTTTTTGATATTTTTATAGTTTTTAATTATCCAAAAACACTATTCTAAAGCTGTAATAGGGACTTCTGGCCGTGGGGCATCTTCTGAACCTGAATTCACGTCTCTTCTGAATCTCTTCACTCAATAAAGACCCCCCTCTAAGCACCTTGTAGACTTCTCCAAACCCCTTAACAACCTTATCCCCGGAATAAGCGTTATACCAGTCAAGAGTCCATTCCCAGAGCAGTCCAAGGCTGTTTTCTGATTTCTTAATATTTACCCTCAGAAGATCGATAAATTCTTTTGAATTGTTTATTGAACCGTTAAAGTCTTTCAAAGGTTCCGTCATTGATTTTATACCAGATTTTAAGGCAAATATTTCCCATTCGATTTCTGCAGGAAGCCTGACCATTTTTCTCTCAACTGAAGATCGCCATTCCGTATAGGCCATTGCGTCATTCCAGCTTACCTGCATCACCGGAAAAAAATCCGGTTCACCGGAATAGTCATAATCAGAGTCATTACCAAAAGGTCTCTGCCATGATATGCCCTCTTTCTTTCTCCATCCTCTTTCCCAGATCCACGCCCATCCTTCTTTCTCAGCTTCAGTAACATATGACGTGGCTTCGACAAACATCCTGTATTCAGAAACCGTAACAAGTTTTTTTGAAATATAAAAAGAGCTGACCGGATGTTCCCTGGCAGGAGTAGAAGCTTCGAGGTATTCCTTCTTTATTTTTCCTTCAGGAAGGGCTGAAGTTATATTTTTAATATCACTTTCATTAATTCCAACCCGATAACTGGATTCATTAATATAGATGAAATCAGAAGTATCGAACATTTTTTTCTTAATCTATTATTTCAAGGAGTGAAAAAACATCATTCCCTTCATCAGGGAATATAGCGGAAATAAATGTCACGAGCAGCTTGAATTCTGAAGTATTAAACCCGGCAGTTATTTCATTTTTCAATATTGATGAGAAAGTAGCAGCATATTTTTTATCCTTACCGGGAAGAACTATTATAAATTTATGCCGGTCAACCCTTATAGAAAAATCTCCGGTATATAATCTGCTTTTAATTATTTCAGAAATTATACTAAACATTTTTATCATCTCTATTTTACCGAATCGGTCATAAAACCTTTTATAGTTTTTTACAGAGAGAGAAAGAATAGTAACAGGCATGTTCATATCAGCCGCTTTTTTTAATTCAGTTTCAAGTCTTGTTAGAAATGCGCCGCTCAGATCGCTATACCTGTTTTTATCCGGATCAATTTCTATAAACCTGTATATATATGGAAAAATAAAACGGACTATTCTCTGTAGCCTTATATCTACATCTATTATCTCTACAGCAGGATTTATTTTGAATATAGTTATAAACCCTGATAGTTTCCCGGAAATGATAAAAGGGTAGGATATAAATATATCCATCTGTTCTATTCTGTCTTTGCCGAAAGTATCAATTATTACATTCGATTCGCTGAAATTTTCAAGGATAATTGATGACTTCTTGTTAAGAAGAAAAGTAATCAGCCTGTTTTCCCGTTTTATCCTGAAACCGGAATCTGACAACCTGAGATTATCCGCTTCTTCAGAATATGAAGGATAAAAATCCCCGCTAAACTTTTCTTCAAGAAAAATTGAATATGTTTCTATTCCGAGGGAATAAAAATTGCGCCTTATAATATCCTCAAGCTGAGCAAATGACTCGGCTGAAAGTAATGAATTCTGAAAAATTTCGACATCAGAAAGGATCTCTTTCTCTATTCTCAACCCTACGAGTTCAGTGTTTATGGTATCATAGCTTACCTTGGCCTTTATAGCTGATGAGGCAGCTTCAGATAACGAATGAAGAAAATCAATTTCCGGAGGGGTAAACCCGACAGCATCAATTTTTTCTCCTACCAGAATTACTCCGTAAAGTTGATCTAGGTACACTACCGGGGTTACAAGCCTTGCGTTCACTGATATAAAACGAAAATAATCATCACGCAGGCCCGGCTCACTCTTCATATCCTCAATATCTATAACTCCCCTGTAATTATTCAGGAGCTCCAGAATTCCACTTGAGACCTCCCATGATATCTCACTATCAGGGACCTTAATGCCGGTTGATACCGCCATGGTCCATTTTGCAGGATCTTCGACTGAAGGTGATATTATTGACACCGAGGAAACACCAAGCTGCCCCATAATTGAAAATATTACAGTTTCATAGATCTCCTCAACCGTATCGACCTGTGTAAACTCCTTCAATATTTCATAGAGTATCGCATAATCATTAAATTCAGGCATCTGATATGAAATATCTTCTTCATCAGATTGTTCAACAGGGGGTTTCTTATCAGATTCCGATTCAGCAATACTCAGTTCTTCAATTTTACCTGGTCCTTCAGATTCGGGGGCACCCTCTTCTAAAATATATTCTGAGAGCTCTTCCTCTTTCACGGATGTTTCAATTTTCCATCCGGAACCGGATAAAGCGTCATCGAATAAAATAATTTCCTCTTCAAGGTTACTTTCTTCAGAATCTGTTTCTGCGGCAGGTTGAATTATCTCTTCACTTATTTCAGAATTATCCTGTTCATTGAGGGAGAGATCCTCCTCCGGCAGAGCAGGTATTTCTTCATTCCCCTTTACTTCTGAAATTTCACTTAAATCAGGAAGTACATACTCATCTATTTCATGCCCTGTTATTGTTTCAGAGTTTGTCCTCTGAATAAATCCTGAATCAGCCGGTCCCTTTATCCTGTCAATAAGGGTTTCTCTGCCTGTTTCATTCAGCTTTTTTTTATATTTTAATGCTCTTTCAAGCAGTCCCATTATTATTTTCCTATTTCTTTTAAAACCTTTGAATAAAGATCAAAATATTCTGATTCAGCAAATTTCCTTATAGATTCTTCCGGCAATTTTTCAAGGAGACCGTCGAGGTACGACAGCAGTTTTACAAGTTCATCACGCTTTTCCGGAAATTCAGAAGAAATTCTTTCCACTTCTTTTCTGTCTTCAAGTATGACAATTCTGTCTGTAATATCTAAAATTTCCTGAAGATCTTCATTATCTATTACAGTTGTTTCCTCAATTTCTTCAATTTTATTTGGTTCAATATTGCTTTCATCTGATACTTCACCTCTGATCTCCTTAAACCCTGATTCAAGAAGACCTGCTATATCCGTCACATCCTCTTCAAAAATAATTGCGGATTCTGATGTAATATCATCCTCAATAGATATTTTCTCATCCTCAAGGAAGATTGAGTCATCACCAGTAAAATAACTGAGTTCCTTCTTCTGAATGAATCCTCTGTCAAAAAAACTTAAAGCAGGACTCAGAAACTCAATTTCGGTTTCATCCTCAATCCCTTTATAATAGTCTCCAAAAAGTTTATCATCAATATCTTCAATTTCCTCCGGCAGGAGGCCCAGAATTTCGTAAACTTCACTCCCGCTAAGAGAATCTCTTGATTTAAGATATTCATCAATCTCACTTATATATACCGTATAATCGTCTCTGATTATGGCGTTATCAATAAAATCAAAATCAGTGTCATCAATAAACCGCTCTTCCCTGAAAAGAAGTTCAAGGCTTTCAGCGTCATAAACTTTACTGTCATCAAGAATATATTCAAGTCTGTCATGAGATTCTGCTATATCATCAAGAACCAGCAGTTTACCGTCAGAAACATCAACCATCCTTACAAGGTTTTCTGTAAGTGGATCGCTTTCAAAAACAGGGGAAATATCGCCTGCTTTTTTCCCTACATAAGAATCATCGATAAATTTTACATTTTCTCCAAGAGAAGCGTCATCATAAATGCCTGAAATATCTTCAATTTCATTTTCGATTTCTTCATGCCTGACAATATTATCAAACTGATTATCAAAGTTATTCTCATTAATCCTTTCTTTTAAAATTTCAGATTCATCTTTCCTGCCGGAATCCTCATCAGACGCCATCATTTCATCAAGATCAACCTCAACGACATCAGCTTCTTCAGCAATTACAAATTCATCAGGTTCTTCACTAAATTCTTCATAATGTTCAACCTCTTCACCAGCAGAAACTGTCTCCTCCCGAAAGGATGACTCAGCCCCTATAACGGCTTCCCCCTCTTCAGGTGCAGCTTCGGGTATAACTTCAGTTAAAACCTCTTCCTGAAGCTCTTCAGTCTCAGCCTGCACACCTTCATCTTTTTGTTCAGAAAAATCTTCAAACAGAACCTCATTAGAAAAATCCTCTTCAATTCCATTAATGATCGGTGATTTTTCATCCTCCCGGGAACTGATTTCAGATTCTCTCTCTGATTCAACGGCAGTTTTTTCCGAAATTTTCACAGGTATAAGTTCGAAATCCTCAAGGCCGTCTATAAGATCCTCTTCAGAAAGAAAAACAATATCCTCATTAGCGATTTTTTCAGCTTCGCGCAGATCTATCTTGCCGATTGAACTGAAATCAAAATCATCAGGAACTTTACTTCGAACCTTTTCTTTTAATTCATCTGACAATGTGCTATTTGTTATACTATCACTCATATATAATCTTTATCAGAATTTTTATTATATAAAATCTGAATTTACAGTTTCCCCATGATTAAAATACCTATCAATTAATTATCGGCATATTTCAATTATAAAAATAAAAAAGGAATGCATATTCTGCATTCCTTTTTTATTTTTATTACTTGCTGGCCGTTTTTATCTTTTAGCAACCTTTAATCTGACTTTAAGTCTTTCTTTTTCCAGCTTCAGCTCAAACTTATCTTCAGAGAATTGAGGCATATCTACCATCTGAGCATCAAGTTCTTTCATTTTATCTTCAAGTTCCTGGGCGCTGAGATCACTCTTTTTGAAAGCTTTTTCTGCAAGGACAATAAGTTTATTGTCCTTCATTTCAACTACTCCGCCTTCTATTACAAGATAATCAACGCTTTTAGGATTATTTAACCTTACTTCACCGATCCCAAGCTTTGAAATCAATGGTGAATGACCATAAAGAAAACCCATCTCACCATCATGCGCCTGAACAACGGCAAAACCTACTTGACCATCATAAATGAGCCTTTCAGGAGTTAATATGCTGCAATTGATTACTCGTTCCATTGCTATTTTCCTGTAAGTTTCTTAGCTTTTTCTACAGCCTCTTCAATTGTACCTACCATATAGAAAGCCTGCTCAGGAAGTTCGTCATATTCACCCGCGATAACAGCTTTAAAGCTTTTTACTGTATCCTCAAGTTTAACATATTTTCCTGCCATACCTGTAAACTGCTCAGCAACGAAGAATGGCTGAGAAAGGAACCTTTCAATCTTCCTTGCTCTTTGAACAAGAAGTTTATCATCCTCTGCAAGTTCATCCATACCGAGAATTGCGATAATATCCTGAAGGTCTTTATATCTCTGAAGAATTCTTTTAACGTCCATAGCTACACCATAGTGTTCAGCACCTACAAGTTCCGGTGCAAGAAGCCTTGATGAAGATTCAAGCGGGTCAACCGCAGGATAAATCCCCTTCTCAGCAATCTGACGTGAAAGAACTGTCTGTGCGTCAAGGTGGATAAACGCTGTAGCAGGAGCAGGGTCTGTCAAGTCGTCAGCAGGTACATATACAGCCTGAACTGATGTAATTGACCCTCCTTTTGTAGATGTAATCCTCTCCTGAAGTTTACCCATCTCTGTAGCAAGTGTAGGCTGGTAACCAACAGCTGACGGCATACGGCCGAGCAGAGCTGATACTTCAGAACCTGCCTGAGAAAACCTGAATATATTGTCGATGAAAAGAAGAACATCGCTTCCTGACATATCCCTGAAATATTCGCACATTGTCAGAGCTGAAAGCGCAACCCTGAGTCTCGCTCCAGGTGGTTCGTTCATCTGACCATAGCAGAGACAAGCTTTATTAATAACGCCTGACTCAGTCATTTCAAGCCAGAGGTCATTCCCCTCCCTTGTTCTTTCACCAACACCGGCGAAAACTGAATATCCACCATGCTGCTGAGCAACGTTGTTGATGAGTTCCATAATAATAACTGTTTTACCAACTCCAGCACCGCCGAATAGACCGGTTTTTCCACCTTTAATGTAAGGTGCAAGGAGGTCGATAACTTTAATACCAGTTTCAAACTGCTCTGTTTTCGGTTCGAGGTTTTCGAACTTTGGCGGAGCCTGGTGAATTGGCCTGAATTCTTTAGCGTTAGCAGGCCCTTTTTTATCAACCGGCTCACCCAGAAGATTGAAAATCCTTCCAAGAGTTTCCGGCCCTACAGGAACTGATATAGCTGCACCAGTATCAACTATTTTATCCCCTCGTTTTATACCATCTGTAGAGGCAAGTGCAACAGCCCTGACTTTATTTCCCCCAAGGTGCTGCTGAACTTCTGTAACAAGTCTTATTTTTTCACCCATAACTTCGGTTTCAATAATAAGAGCGTTATAGATTTCAGGCAGTTTGCCTTCAGGAAATTCAGCATCAAGGGTAGAGCCTATAACCTGTATAACTTTCCCGATATTTTCACTCATAAAACTACTCCTTAAATTACGTTAATTTCTATCAACCTTTTATTATTCGAGAGCTGCTGCTCCCCCTACAATTTCAGAAATCTCTGTCGTAATCTTATCCTGTCTTACCCTGTTATAAGTAACAGTAAGCTCTTTAATCATCTCTTTCGCCGCATCAGTAGCATTCTTCATTGCTACCATCCTGGCAAACTGTTCTGAATATGATGATTCAAGAAAACAGGTAAAAAGTTTAACTTTCAGATAAAGAGGCAGTATATAGGAAAAAATATCAGCCGGACTCGGTTCAAATATATAATCCATATTAGCTGCCGGCAATACATCGTGATCTATCTCCATTTCAGGAGCGATCGGTAATAATTTTATAATCTCAGGCTTCTGATTAGCAGAGCTGAACACCTTGGTATATGAAACATATACCTCATGAACTTCACCGCTGATAAAAAGCTTTGTCAACTCATCACCAAGTTTTGCCGCGTCATCAAAACTGAACTTATCTTCAGGATTAAGACCCATTTTAAACATTGGCTCTTTAATAAAATTATAGAACGATGTTGCCTTTTTACCTATTACATAGAGTAAGCCTTCTTTACCTTCAGATTCAAGCTGCTCTTTAAAAGCGAAAGTCTTATCAATAACTCTCATGTTATAACTTCCGCAGAGTCCCCTGTTACCGGTAATCTGCAGTATAAGACATCTCGAAGGTTGAGCAACTTCCCTGAAAAGAGGATGATGAATGGTTGAAAAACCGGCAG
>ERZ795057.875-NODE-875-length-29088-cov-10.380429_pt1 | contig 29088 bp, 17 predicted proteins | sample MGYA00375141_ERZ795057 | MGnify/ENA primary metagenome ERZ795057 (study PRJEB30186, sample SAMN05720163) | activated sludge metagenome | isolation source: Anaerobic digester | place: Hong Kong | collected 2015-01-26 ...
CCGAAATCGGTTGATTTGTAAAAAGTTGTTTTACTTACGGCATAAAGCGTCAAAGGTTCTCCCGGCTTTTGTTCCATATCAATGATGTAAGCTATCAGTCTTTTTTGCCAGGTTTCTCCGCCATCTACAGAGTAAAAAATTCCATAGTTCGAGGCAACAGCCATGATGTTCGGATTGGTTGGGTTGAAATAAATCTTATGTACAATTTTATCATGTCTTGTTGTTAATGGTTTGGCTTCCCAGGTAAGGCCGCCGTCTGTTGATTTGTAAATCCCCTGTCCAAGGGTATTCTCATTATCCCTGTCTCCTGTACCAATAAAAATCGTATTGGGATCCGTCGGGTGCACCGCGACTGCAGATACGCCCAAAGAGGTAATAATATCTGTATTCATGTTTTCCCAGCTATCACCATAGTTAGTGGATCTCCACAACCCTCCGAGGGGTGCGCCTACATAAATTGTATTATTGTCATGAGGGTTGAACCCGATTGTGGTTACACGCCCCATGGCTGCGGTAGTAGTGGTGTTTTCATTTACATAGTGGATTGGCTGAAAAGGACCCGCGTATGACCAATTTCCGGAAATCGTCATTGAATTGGTTTGCTGCATAATTTCCAATGCCTGTTGCAGATCGTCCTCCGGCAACCGCAGCGAACCATCAGGATTGGCATAGGCCTCCTTATGCGTCAGCCACCTGTTTATCTGCTTGTATCCGGAACCCTTTACCGGGGTTTTATCTTTCCAGTAGTCATGAAACTCATTTTTAAGTTCAAAAAAGTTGATATTTTTTTCCTGAATCTTCTCCTGCCAGTAATCCAGGCTGCCAAAAGAGGGTGGAACCGGTTTCTCAGGTGCCTGTTCAGCGGTTTGTCCGGGGCAAAAAAATGTGATCAGCGTCAGGGCCATCACCATACCTAGGCGGGTCAGTGTTTTCATGATTTCAGTATTTTATATAATGCGAAATTGTATAAATCAATGATTGTCAAATGCTAAGCGGTGTGCCGGTAAATGTCGAATTCCTTGTAGTTGAAAGGCTGGCGGTTTAACTGCTGATTGTTGAAGTGGTTGATAAGGCCGGCATGCTGGTTGATCCAGTCGATAAAAGCCGAAAGGCTCTCTTCCTCCCCTTCGGCCAGGATAGTAACCCCCTGCTGGGGGCTGTAGTCCATTCTCCCGCGGATGCCCAGCTTATAGGCAGCCTGCATACATGAGAAACCGAAGCCGTCATCATAGGTGGCCCGGTGAAACGTAATCATGTTGCAGGTATTCATAGCTGAATGTGCCGGATACACAAATTTAAGCTGCCAGGCCGGGGTCCGGCAAATTTTCAGGAGGGACAAAGAGGGGGACAGAAATGAATATTTCCTGCAGCGGGAATCTTTGTTCAGATCTTTCTCAGTTCTGATGCCAGGTCACTTCCGGGAGAAAGGTTCATTTTTTTTCGCAGCCGCTGCCTGTTTTTATGCGCGGTTTCGAGGGATACATTCATCATGCCGGCAATTTCCCTGGAGCTCAGGTTGATGCGCAGGCAGGCTGCCAGCCGGGTGTCGTGCTCGGTAAGATCAGGATAGTTTTCCTTAAGCCGGTCGAAAAAACCTGAATGTACCTGCTCAAATTCCAGCCTGAACTTTTTCCAGTTGTGATCGGTGTCCGTATTTGAATTGATAAACCGGACCAGTTCATTTAAGGCATCACCGTTACCGGATGTCCGGATCCTTTCCCGGATTTCATACATAATTTCATTTTTCCTGACAATATTCAACAGCGAGTTGGCCAGCTCATTGTTTTTTACTTCAATTTCAGCCAGGTGTTTCTCCCGCTCCAGCCTGTTTATCTGCTGTTCGGCGAATATCCTCTCCTCCAGCGCCTGATTCGCTGCATCCTTCCGGGCAATCTCAAGATTTGCCAGATAATTGTCCTGTTGCAGGATCAGTTGTTGTTGATTAAGGTATTTCGACCTTATCCTGAAAAGACTCAGGGCCATGATCAGCAGCAGCAATAGTCCTGCGGTAAAAATCAGCAACATTTTCTGCCTTCTTGCCTTGATCTCATTGTCCCTTAACAGCAGTTGGTTTTCTTTTTCATGTTTTTCGGTTTCATACATAATCTCGTAGCGGGAGATGAGGTCATTCGTTTCGTTTGTGAAAATGGAGTCTTTTACCCGGGAGTAATCCAGGTAGTAATTTAATGCAAGGTCGCTGTTTCCCTGTTCTTTCGCCAGCTCAAAAAGGCTTTTGTAACTGCGGCTCAGGTGGTGTAACGACTGGTTGCGCGATGCAATCGAGGCGCTTTCCTTGTAACAGGTTTCCGCTGCCAGGAGGTTGCCTGTTTTCCGGTATAAGTCACCCATATCTGCCAGGGTAATGATCTGGGATTCCAGGATGCCGGCTGACCTGAAAACGGCCAGCGCTTCCTTGTGCAAGCGGATAGCCTCAGCATATTGCCCCATCGCAGCCAGTACGCTGCCGATTTCATTTTTCCTGACTCCCGCACGTATGGGTTGTTTGTATTTCATATCTATTTCAAGCGCCTGATTAAGGTACTGCAGCGCTTTTTCATAATCTTTCAGATTATACCAGGCCATTCCGATATTGCTCAGTTTTATTGACTTTTTTGATTCCTCGGAGGTGAGTTTCAGCGCTTCGGTATAGAACTCCAGTGCACGCTGATGTTTACCCCACCGGCTGTAAACCATGCCCAGGTTATTCAGCGAAATGGCAATGGCGGCAGAGTCTCCGCTTTTTCTGTCAATGGAAAGGGTTCTGTTAAAGTAATCTACCGCCTTATCGTACTGCGCCCTGAAAAAATAGTTGGTGCCGATGTTGCAAAGGTTATTGCTTATCTCTAGTGTATTTTCAAGTTTTTGCTGTATTTTTAAAGAAGCAAAATTCAGTTCCAGTGCCTTGTCGTAGATGCCCAGCTCCTGGTAGCAAAAAGCTGCATCGGTGAGCCTTTCAGCCATAAAGCCGGATGAGTCCCGGTCAATTTTATAACTGTACATGGCTGATTGCAGGTAGAAATCAATGGCTTTAAGGTAATCGTTTCTGTAGTAGCAGGCCTCAGCCATCCATCTTGCTGCCAGCGAGAGCCGTTGCAGGTCATTGATTCCCGTCGCCATTTCCAGCGCTTTGCCGGCCATTACGAATGCCGTGTCCGGATTTTCCTCAACCACCCGCCCGCTGCGCGCGATCAGGGTGTCGATGGAAGCAACTTTGTTTTTTCCCGGAGTTGACTGCAGATTTTGCCGTGCGGGCTGGCCTCCCGAAAAGCAGGGAAGGGCCAGCAGCAGGCAGGAAGCGATGATGCGGGATATGTCTTGCATACTTTTTCAGGTTTACTGATTAATCATCCCTTGGTTTGCTTTACATCATCTTACTTTGCTTTAAGGATCTCAATTCCGGAAATGGTGGCGGATGACCGGATCTATGGCGTGATGCTGCTCACAAAGGCCGCCGCATTGTTGTCAACAATCGTCATATCTCCGGTGTCCACGGTTCCGTCACCGTTTACATCGGTAACCAGGTACCCTGTTTCGAACGACGCGGCATCGTTGTCAACCGGGGTCATATCGGCGGTATCCACCGAGCCGTCCTGATTCACATCGCCGCCGAAGATTGCGCAATGGCCGTCAACCATCAGCAGCATGTTGTTGCCATATGCCTGGGTTGGGCCATCGAAGCTATAGTCAATGATATCGGTTCCGAAGGAAACAGGAAGCTTTGAGGTAGTCGCCAGGCTGTTGCGGTGTTTAATGGTAATGTAATAGCTTCCATTCAGGTTTGCCGGGATTTCAACAACTGCTCCGCCTGCAGTGCTGAGGCTGACAAAGGGTTCTGTATAAACAATGTCACTGTAATTCAAGCTATGGTGAAGTTCAACAGTGATCTGGTCGGCGGTGGTGCCCGGATATTGGTCGCCTCCGGCATTCCGGGCTTTGCGCATGGTACCGCTGCCGTTGTAAAGGCTTTCAAGGAAAACGGTCAGATTCAGCGTTTTATTCAATGCAGGAATAATAATGGTGTAGTCTTCCGCTTCCCCGTAGGTTGCCTGATCGCAGGGCCCCGGGTCTGCCGAATAACGTTCAGCTATCCTTATCCTGTAAGTGCCGGGGATTACATTTGCAGGAACCACAATATTTCCGGTCAGGGCATGCGTGCCGGACGTACCTGGCGTTTGTCCCAGGTCAATGGCTTCACCGGTGTCGGTAAAGCTGCAGTTATTGTTCCAGTCAATCCAGATAAAGCAATGCTGGATCCATGCGCCGTTTACCGTAACACTCACTGATGCGGGATATGTCTCTCCTGGGGTGAGTTCCGTTGAAACGGAAGTGAAATCGGAATACGAAGTTGAACCGCTCGCATTGTTTATGGTATTCAGCTGCACATTGCTGATAAAGTCATCCGAGAGATTGGAGTAGGATGTCTCACAATAGGTGCAGTTGACCACAGTGATGTAGTTTTCTTTTGTCTCCGTATCGGCGCCGTAAGCATTGGTAACCGTCAAACTTACTGTATAGCTTCCCAGGCTGGTAAAAAGTACCTCCGGGTTTTGCGAACCGGCATCCGTTCCATTGATGAAGGAAACATCATCAGGGGTGAATTCCCATTGCCAGGAAGCAGGGATATTTTCAGACAAATCGTTAAAAATTACAGACGAGTTAACTGCCGGAGTGGTTGTTGCTGCCGAAAACTCGGCTACCGGCGGCTGAGCCGGGTTGTAGCAACTGATGGAAGCCACCCAGCCGTCGCGGGTCACGCTGCCATCGGAGGTGAAATTGATGGTCAGGGCGCCCGGTGAATTGTTAGCAGTGATGGTGCCGGGGCCGGATGTGCCGTCCCAGGTACCCATCAGGGGCGCGGAAGTGCTGGTTCCGTTATAGATGCTCAGATAATCATATCCCGATTCAGTGTTAAAGGCAGAGAATTCCAGGCGGATCAGGTTGCCCGCAGTTGCGGGATAGATCGTCATGGTCAGGTCCTCATTGTTGCCGTATGGTGCAGATGCTCCTCCCGAATCGTAGAAATATCCGGTGCAGGTGGTAATGCTTCCGCTTGTCATATTAAATTCCGGAATCAGGCCGATAATCACCTGCTTTGTTTCCTGTACTGAATACTGTGAGGCTGCTCCTCCGGAAAGGGTAAACAACAGGTCAACCGGAGTGCCCACTGGTACGGAAGCTTCGGCAGTTACGTTAAAGACGGCTGATGCTGTTCCGCCGATGCTCAGTGAACCGAGGTTGTAAGATGTATTGTTGAGTGTAAGATAGGGGCTGGCTCCGCCGGCTATTTCCAGCAGGCCGTTTACATTGGAAATGGCGCTGTGCCCGGTGTTTGAACATACGATCACCAGGTCGGCCGTTTCGCCGGGGTCAAGAATGCCGTCGTTGTTGCACCCCGGTCCGTTATCGGTCACGGTCATCGCACCGATGGTCAGGAGCGGCGCATTGGCTGTGATGTTAAAGTTTGAGTTCCAGGTGTCTGTCCCGTCTGTCGCCGAAACCGTAAAAGCAACCACTTCCTGGTCAGGGATGTTATCGGCCACCTGAAGCATATATCCGCCTGCAACTGTAATTGTTTCATTGGGATTGATGTTTCCATATACTGCCGAATTATCAATAATCGAAATGTACGAGTTCGCTGTTGAAAGATCTGCAACCACGTTCAGGGCTGTTTCGATGCCAACATTTCTCAGTGCAACGGAAAGCAGGATATCCTCACCGTAGTCCACATTGCCATTGTTGTTTCCACCTGGCAGCGGGTCGCTGATCTCAACGTCATTGTATACAACATAAGGGCCTTCGGCAGGAATAACATCGACCAGCGCGCGGTACCTGAAAAAATTTTGTTTGGTTACCGTTACAACCATCTGCGAAGGTGGCACCTGTGGAGGGATCAGGATACTGAGCAGCGAACCGGTGCCTGTTCCGGTCCCGATGATTTCACCGTTTACTGTTAAGGCTATCAGGGATCCGGCATCGGCCATGACACTGAAAGAATTGGCTCCGGCGAACAGAACAGGGTTGTGCGCTACACTCAAATATTGTGGCACTTCTGAATAAACAGTGAGAAAAGCATCTCCGTGATGATGAAAAAGATTGTAGGTAACTTCTTTATTCCCTGTATTGTAGGGCCAGTTTGATTGTGCAAGAAATATTTTTCCGGCTGAATTTCCGAAGGCCGGCATAATGCCCCTCGAAGCAGGGGTAGTGCCTTCGGCCGGCATAAATTCAGGCCACATATTATCGTACATTCCCCATACATACGTGTCGTTCACAAAGGAATACGAAACTTCCGAGGCCGCCATGATGCCCAAAGCTCCGGCATTGTTGCCGTCGTATGTGTAGCGGTGGAATTTTTCCGCGAAGCATTCGCTTGAATAATTGTACTTCCCGGTCAGGCAGTTGATCGACATTATATAGGTCAGGTCAGTATTTACAAGTCCATTGATATTTGAACTGACATAATAGGGTTCGCCCCAGCCTGTTTCCATGCCATGGTCGCGGTGCTGAAGCATAAACGCCCCGCTGTTGATGGCGTTGTTGATGTCAGTGGCATTGCCACCGGCCCAGTTTCCGAGGGTCTGAGGGCTGGAAGGGATATACCCAAGCCCTGAAGGACCGAAATAGTTTACAACCGTGCTGGTATTTGTGGCTGTCGACCAGGGATCACTCGAAGGATTGCCGTCGTAAACTTCATTGATGCGCACGGGATTCTTTCCCAGCTCATTTTTCCAGAAGCCGCCAACCGTTTCAGAACAAATCTGGAACCACCGTTCGGTCTGCCAGCCGAGGGCTGTGACGGGATGGTCGTAGAAATCAGCACTGGTAGGCGGGTTGCGCTCATAGTTCAGAAATTTTGTAACCATCACAGCCAATTGGGCGGCATTGTTGGCGGTTATCCTGGCCATGGTAATTTCAGGCAGGTGGTCGCCATCCACATCTCCGTATATATTATCCGAAACGCAATAACTGTCATAAACCGGTGAAATAACACTGTTGGCGGCGTCGGTTCCGTAATCGCCCAGCAAGAGTACCGCAGCCGGAGGAATGGTCCAGGTATTGTAGGCATTGTTAATGTATGTTTCAATGGCGGTGGTTGTATTTCCCCCTACCTGCGAAAGTGTCCTGATAAGCGTGGAAATACCCTGTTCGGTCCTGAATTTTTTTATGGAATCGGCCCATTGCACAAAATCGGCCCCGTTTGGTGTAATAATCAGGTATTCGGCCCCCGTATCTTCGGTCGGGCCTCCGGTTGTTGTGTTCCTGCTGTAATCAATGGCCGGCAGGGATGAGCGATTGAAAAGTGCATCTTCGAGGATAGGGTCCCACCAACGGCTGCGCAGACGGTCGTCGCCGAAGTGGCCATTCCCGCCGCTGAAAGTGATTTTTACCTTCAGGTCGCGGTAGATGACCAGTTCTTTTGTTACCGGATTATACTGAAATGGAGTAATTCCCAACATCACGGCATCAACTCCCCTGATTTTCAAAGTGTTTGAAATAATAACCGGTTGTGCGGGATAAAAGGCGTCGGTTGAATAGATTTCCTTGTTTTCAGCGTACTGTAACGGGATATTCTCATCATCTTTGGGTATTCTGGGTGCCGGGGCAATCTCCACATTATGCATCACTTCGGTTCGTGAGGAGATAATTTCAAGCGAAGGTATGCTCCCTTGCGGGATGGCTAAAAACTTTCCGTTTCCGGGAAGGTCAGGCGCCCCTTCGTTGTTGAAAAGAAAGCTGCCGGGCAACGAAATGTCCTTCATTATTTTCCCTTCAACGGTGAGGTCCTCCAGGGAGAACGAATTGATCGAATAGTTGACTTCAACGAAATCCCGGTGATTGGCCTGTAGAGAAAATCCTTGTTTGTCCCAGGCGTCAGGATAACTGAAATGCTGGGCACTGACAGTTCCTGCGAAAATCATGAAAAGTATTATTCCCGGTAATTGAATCGTAAGTGATTTTTTCATTGGTATTTTATCTTTGATTGTTGTCATTGCATAAAACCTCCCGGCATAGCCGGTGATCAGAAATACTATATTTCCGGCCGGGATATGATTGAATTTAATTCACCAACCCCGGCAATAAAAAATTCAGATAGCAGAACTTTCTGTTCTTATCAATCCCGGTTCTGCGTTTTCAAAACTTTAAACAGTTAACCAGTAACGCTATGGTACTTTTCTGAACCATCCTTAACCAAAAACACGCATTTTCTCACTTGCCTCTTTTTACTAACTGATCTGACCCCGGGCTCTGAGTCTGGCCTTTCTCAATGCCCCCATGCTTTCAGCAGCCAATGCGAATACTTCAACCCTTTATATTAACCAGTACTTTTTCGTGTTCCTCGCTGACAAAAACAATTTATTGAAAAAACATCAAATCCCTGTTATGGCCGGTTTTCAGGGGGTAATTGCCCTTGTAAAAGCGGCCGCATTATTGTCAACAATCGTCATATCTCCGGTGTCCACGGTTCCGTCACCGTTTACATCGGTAACCAGGTACCCTGTTTCGAACGACGCGGCATCGTTGTCAACCGGGGTCATATCGGCGGTATCCACCGAGCCGTCCTGATTCACATCGCCGCCGAAGATTGCGCAATGGCCGTCAACCATCAGCAGCATGTTGTTGCCATATGCCTGGGTTGGGCCATCGAAGCTATAGTCAATGATATCGGTTCCGAAGGAAACAGGAAGCTTTGAGGTAGTCGCCAGGCTGTTGCGGTGTTTAATGGTAATGTAATAGCTTCCATTCAGGTTTGCCGGGATTTCAACAACTGCTCCGCCTGCAGTGCTGAGGCTGACAAAGGGTTCTGTATAAACAATGTCACTGTAATTCAAGCTATGGTGAAGTTCAACAGTGATCTGGTCGGCGGTGGTGCCCGGATATTGGTCGCCTCCGGCATTCCGGGCTTTGCGCATGGTACCGCTGCCGTTGTAAAGGCTTTCAAGGAAAACGGTCAGATTCAGCGTTTTATTCAATGCAGGAATAATAATGGTGTAGTCTTCCGCTTCCCCGTAGGTTGCCTGATCGCAGGGCCCCGGGTCTGCCGAATAACGTTCAGCTATCCTTATCCTGTAAGTGCCGGGGATTACATTTGCAGGAACCACAATATTTCCGGTCAGGGCATGCGTGCCGGACGTACCTGGCGTTTGTCCCAGGTCAATGGCTTCACCGGTGTCGGTAAAGCTGCAGTTATTGTTCCAGTCAATCCAGATAAAGCAATGCTGGATCCATGCGCCGTTTACCGTAACACTCACTGATGCGGGATATGTCTCTCCTGGGGTGAGTTCCGTTGAAACGGAAGTGAAATCGGAATACGAAGTTGAACCGCTCGCATTGTTTATGGTATTCAGCTGCACATTGCTGATAAAGTCATCCGAGAGATTGGAGTAGGATGTCTCACAATAGGTGCAGTTGACCACAGTGATGTAGTTTTCTTTTGTCTCCGTATCGGCGCCGTAAGCATTGGTAACCGTCAAACTTACTGTATAGCTTCCCAGGCTGGTAAAAAGTACCTCCGGGTTTTGCGAACCGGCATCCGTTCCATTGATGAAGGAAACATCATCAGGGGTGAATTCCCATTGCCAGGAAGCAGGGATATTTTCAGACAAATCGTTAAAAATTACAGACGAGTTAACTGCCGGAGTGGTTGTTGCTGCCGAAAACTCGGCTACCGGCGGCTGAGCCGGGTTGTAGCAACTGATGGAAGCCACCCAGCCGTCGCGGGTCACGCTGCCATCGGAGGTGAAATTGATGGTCAGGGCGCCCGGTGAATTGTTAGCAGTGATGGTGCCGGGGCCGGATGTGCCGTCCCAGGTACCCATCAGGGGCGCGGAAGTGCTGGTTCCGTTATAGATGCTCAGATAATCATATCCCGATTCAGTGTTAAAGGCAGAGAATTCCAGGCGGATCAGGTTGCCCGCAGTTGCGGGATAGATCGTCATGGTCAGGTCCTCATTGTTGCCGTATGGTGCAGATGCTCCTCCCGAATCGTAGAAATATCCGGTGCAGGTGGTAATGCTTCCGCTTGTCATATTAAATTCCGGAATCAGGCCGATAATCACCTGCTTTGTTTCCTGTACTGAATACTGTGAGGCTGCTCCTCCGGAAAGGGTAAACAACAGGTCAACCGGAGTGCCCACTGGTACGGAAGCTTCGGCAGTTACGTTAAAGACGGCTGATGCTGTTCCGCCGATGCTCAGTGAACCGAGGTTGTAAGATGTATTGTTGAGTGTAAGATAGGGGCTGGCTCCGCCGGCTATTTCCAGCAGGCCGTTTACATTGGAAATGGCGCTGTGCCCGGTGTTTGAACATACGATCACCAGGTCGGCCGTTTCGCCGGGGTCAAGAATGCCGTCGTTGTTGCACCCCGGTCCGTTATCGGTCACGGTCATCGCACCGATGGTCAGGAGCGGCGCATTGGCTGTGATGTTAAAGTTTGAGTTCCAGGTGTCTGTCCCGTCTGTCGCCGAAACCGTAAAAGCAACTTCTTCCTGATCAGGGATGTTATCGGCTACATTGACTGAGAACCCGTCAGTAACAGACACCGTTTGACCGGGTGCAATGTTGCCGTAAACTGCATTGTTGTCTGTTATGGTTATGTAAGAGCTGGCTGAAGATAAGGTGGCAACAACATTGCCTGCAGTTTCAACGCCAACGTTTTCCAGGTAAACTGAAAGCAGGTTGGTTTCATCATAATCCATGACTCCGTTGTTATTTCCTGAGGGTGGCGGGTCGTTGACGGTGTTGTCCGTATAAACGATATACGGTCCTTCCGCGGGTATCACCTGAATGGTGCCTGTGTGCGGCTGCCGGTTCTGTTTTGTAATCACAATGTCCAGATTGCCCGGTGCGCTCAAAGGGGAGAAGTTCAGCGTAACCGAACCTGACAGCCCTGTTACCTTTGCATCGAGCAGCACGCCATTGCCGGATAAGGCCACGGTTGCATAGGCTTCGGTGGAAACAGTCAGCGAATTCATCCCGATCATCAGGGTACTGAGATAGGTGGCACTCAGCGGTGGGGGTACCGAATAATAGATCATCAGCGACGGGTCGCCCATCAGGTGGTAGATTTCCCAATAGTAGGTTTTCATGCCTGAATTTGATTCCTCCACGGCATAATTGCCACATACCACCATTTGTCCCTGGGTAACGAACCAGTCGTCCGTTGGTTCGCCATGGTCATGAAATGTGCCGTCATATGCACCAATATGATTGCCATCGTACACGGGGTTCAGGGCAACTGTTTTAAATCCGCAGCCCCACCAGAAATCTTCATCCCAGTAAGTACTGTTTGATCCGCCAATATAACCGACGGCTCCTTTGTTTTCGGCCCTGAGGATTTCTTCGGCAAAGCAGGTGCCATCAAACGTTGCCGACTGGCAGCAATTACCGACAAGCAATCCGTACTTTCCCTGGTTGGTCAGCGCCGGAATGTGTGCAGTGGTAAAGGACGGATCGGCCCAGCCGCTGGAGCTGCAATGTGCCGTATAATTTCCATAGGCCACGCCGTCTGATACATTATTCCGGATCTGTTGCGAGTAGTTACCTCCGGAGGGTTCAGGTTGCAGGTAGGTATGCGACAGGATGTTGTGCGCTGCATTAAAATATGTTTCAGTACCATAATTTATCTGGCCGTTGCTCCATGTCTGATGGCCTGCATCTGCTCCCGCTACCATCACCACCTCTCCCAGGAAAGAGGGATCAGGCATCAGGTATTGCTCATATTCAAGGGTTTTATCGATCTGCGGTTGCAGTTGCGCCGGATTGTTGGCCGAGAAGCGTCCGTAAAACACTTCAGGCAGGTTATCGCCGGTATACTCGCAGTACCTCAGGTCGGTAACATGCGATCCGGCTGAACCTGACCACGCCGGAATCTGGGCTACATCGCCCACAAACAGCACAAAGCTCGGAGCGGCATATCCGGCCGGCGGCGTATTGTAAAGGTTTTGCAGGTAAGATTTTATGGATGTGGTGGTCGTCCCTACAGCCGGATTGCTGGTGTAGGCCTGTATGACATTGAATCCTTTTTTGACCTTCCACTGTATAAAAGGCTGCAATGCTGACTGAAACATCGGATCCGAAACAATTACGTAGGTTGCCGGTGCGCTGGTAATCAGGGCGTCATCCGGACCGGGCGACCTGTAATTTGCCGCCATTTTATAAGTACTGATAAAATAGGGAGAAGCCTTGGATACTTTTAAATCTTCAGTGCCCTGAATATCGGCATGCTCAAAAACAATTTCGATTTCCAGATCATCATAGATTCTGAGTATTTGGGTAACAGGGTTGTACTGAACAGGCGAAATATCCACCCTGGCCAGGTTGAGGGCCCGCATCAGACCAATGTTGGTCACTGTGACCAGTTCATCTTCAATATACCTGTCGGTATTGTATAGTGCCTTGTTTATGATGAAAGGCACCTTGTCGGGATCATCGCTTTTCGACAAGGGCGGCTGGGAAGGAAATACGGGAAATCTTATCCCGTGCTGACCAAGGTCGATTTCCGTGACATGGCTGTGCCTGATCCTGACAGAATATGTAGCGCCCAGGGGGACCTCTATCAGCTTCCGGTAAACGGGCAGTGCCGGCTCCCCTTCCGCATTCCTTAACCCGAACTCCTTTATATTAAGCAGGGTAAAAAAACCTTCCGATGTATTGACTTCGCTGAAACCAATACCCGATACAGTGGCCCTGAAAACCACTCCGGCGTATGATCCCTCAGGGATGGAGACTTTGGTCCCGCCTTTTCTAATATTGATATTGCCCCCCAGGGCAGAAGCCGGGAAAATTGCCGCAACCACCAGCAGTGACGCAACAAATGCAAAAACCGATTTTTTCATATAACTGAAATTTAAAGATGCCCGTCTGGCAATGCATTAAGAGTCTGAAACGGGTAGGGGAGAGTTATTTCCGGAAGTAAATGATTCCGGACCTGGAGGGATCAATCAATAGTTACAAGTAAAACCAGTTACCAACAATCCGGCTGTTTCTCCTGAACAGAAGAATAAACACAAAAAGTTGGATGAATGCAACAAACTCTTTGTCAAATACTTAACTGAGCCCCCTGAGGGTTTCGCTGTTTAAGACATCGAAACGATCCTCTGTATTTGAATTACTTATTCAAAGATAAGCGAATTGGCAGGGAATTAGCAAGCGAAGTAAATATTTTTTGTAATCGGTCATAAAATACATGATTCTGCTATTTTCCGGGATCGCAGAAGCTTTTTGGGATAACCGTGACGTCACCTGATTCCTGAATGGAAAATCACAGGAAAGCAAAAGGCCGGTCATATCATGTTCCGGCCCTGATTCAATATGGCAATTGAAAACTATTATACGGTCATAATGTCCTTTTCTTTTAATTCGAAAAGCTTATCAACGCTGGCCGAGTATTTGTCGGTAAGCAACTGGATTTCCTTTTCAAGTTGTTTGATTTCATCTTCGGGGACACCCTCTTTTTCGAGTTTTTTTCCGGCATCGATGGCTGACCTGCGGAGATTTCTCACGGTAACCTTTGCATTTTCGACTTCCGCTTTGGCTTTTTTCACCAGGTCCTTGCGGCGCTCTTCGGTAAGCGGGGGAACGGCAATACGAAGCACTTCGCCGTTATTTTGAGGGTTAAAGCCCAGGTTGGCGGCCAGAATGGCTTTCTCAATAGGACCGAGCATGCTTTTTTCCCATGGCTGAACGATGATCTGCCTTGGATCCGGTGTGTTGATGTTCGAAATCTGATCAATGGGCGACATGGTTCCGTAATAATCTACCCTGACACCTTCGAGCATTGCGGGACTGGCTTTCCCGGCGCGGATTTTGTGAAATTCCTTTTCGAGGTGGCTGATGGCCCCCTGCATGCTCTCTTCTGTTTCATCCAGTATAAATCTGATTTCTTCGTTCATTGTCTGTGTGGTTTTTCTGATCAATAATCATTAGGCAATGAGGCTGCAAATATACAAAAGCAAGCCGTTTTACTTCAATGCTGAAGTGTATTTCTCAAACTTATCCCTTCACCAGTGTGCCGACCGGTTCACCGGCGATGATCTTTTGCAGGTTTCCCTTGGTATTCATGTTGAAAACCAGGATGGGAAGCCTGTTTTCGCGGCACAGGGTGATGGCGGTCAGGTCCATGATATTCAGTCCCCTTTCGTAGACTTCGGTGAAGGAGATGGTGTCAAATTTTACAGCATCCTGATTTTTCTCGGGATCTGCCGTGTAAACGCCATCAACACGTGTACCTTTCATGATAACGTCTGCCTCTATTTCCACCGCGCGAAGCGCTGCCGCCGAATCGGTTGTAAAGAAAGGGTTCCCGGTGCCGGATGCGATAATCACAACATAGCCTTCTTCCAGAGATTCAATGGCCCTGCGGCGGCTCATGGCCTCCGCAATGGGATCAATGGCAATCCCTGAGAGCAATCGCGTTTTTAACCCGTGTTTTTCGAGTTCGGCCTGGAGGGCCATGCTGTTGATGACCGTGGCCAACATGCCCATGTAGTCGCCCTGCACGCGGTCCATGCCTTTGGCAGCGCCCTGCAATCCTCTGAAAATATTGCCTCCTCCGATCACGATGCCCACCTGAACACCCTGGCCGGCAACCGAACTGATTTCACCGGCATACATCGAAAGCCTTTCGGGGTCAATACCATGTTGTTGTTCCCCCATCAGGGCTTCCCCGCTTAGTTTTAACAGAATCCGTTTGTATTTCATCGCAATTTTTTGTTATCGGATAATGACCATGGGCATCACTTTGCTGAAGCGATCGGTTTTCAGCTGGTAGAAATATTGACCCGGTTCGAGCTGATGCAAACCAGCTACAATCAGGTGGTTTCCGGCACTGAAATAATCGTTTGCCAGTTGCGCCACCGGTTGCCCGAGCATATTAAATATAACCAGCTGAACATCCGAGGGCTGCTTCAAGCTGAACTCAATGGTGGTTGTGCCTTTGGCGGGATTGGGGTAATTCTGCCCGAGATATTCGTCTTCCGGGCTGCCGTTCAACGTCAGGCCGGTCACCGGATCGAGATATAATATATGGAGACACCAGCTGTTAAGCGTTCCGCTATTCCCGGCTCCTCCGTCGTTGATGCGTAATTGCCAGTCTCCGGATACGGTCTTGCCGTTGAAAGTGCTCAGGGCCATCTCCGGACGGAACCGGCCATTGAAGGGTGGTGTTCCATCAGTGATCATCAGCTCGGCCTGGTCGTCGAAAGTGGTGTTGGTATAATTATCCCCGTTTCCGCCGTTGCGGTCGCTCAGCATGGATACCGTGCCATCGGGCCCGGTAAGAATCAGCCGCAGTTCCCCGGTCCGGGTATGCGTAATGTCAAGGTTCACATTTACATCCATCACCGTGCCGGTGGATTCCACCGTTATCAGGTCGTAGGTGTTCTGATAGTCAATGATTTCAACCGGGGTGGTAGTTGAGCAGGTGTTTGCGGAGAAAATGTTGTCGATCACATAAACGAAGAAAGATTCGGGTGCCTGGGTTCCCGGAGGGTTAATGCCAAGCCCTCCGGCAGGGTAGGAGGCTGTAAGCCTTCCCAGGGAATCCTGAACGGCAAAATAATAGCTTACTTCCGTTCCGAATGCAAAACCGGGTATCATAAAGCGAAGGGTATCGCCGCTCACTTCGTATGGAGTGACAAAATCAAAACCGGAACCGTTGCCTGAGAAGTACAAGCGCGGGGGATAATTGAGAATGTCCACCGGATGTGAGCCTTCCACAATCAGCACCGCTTCGCGTTCTTCCACAGAATTTCCCGAGACTACCGGATCATGATGAAAATAGAAACGGTGATCCCAGCCCTGCGCGGCGATATTGGCAATGGAAGCCCTGACAAAAGCAATGTAATAGGGCATGTTCAGAATATCAATGTCATCGGCGGGCGTGTGATAGTATTCGTTGAAATCGTACCAGTCTTCAATGGCCAGCATGGCCGGATAGTCGTACTGCCAGAAAGAGGCATGGTCGCTGGCGGTGGTGTAATAATAGTTATGGTTCAGCTGGGGCTGATAGTAGGAGGTGGTTCTCAGAAAATCATTGGTAAATGATTGCGAAAGAGTGTTGGTTGCAATCGAATACGTAAAGTCATTGTCCGAATCCCAGGCAATCATGTCAAGGTTCAGCACCCCGAGAATCTGCTGCCCCTGACTTGCTGCACGCTGAGCATAGGCATGACTGCCCACCAGGCCGATTTCTTCTTCGTCCCAGGCTGCGAAGCGGATGGTATATTCCAGGTCGAAGGGAGCCAGCAGGCGGGCCGCTTCCAGCACGGCAACCGTTCCGGAGGCGTTGTCATCGGCGCCGGGTGCAACGGATCCCGAAGGCATATTGTCATAGTGTCCGCAGATAATGAATTCCTTGTCAGGATATTTCGTCCCTGTTTTTGTGGCGATGATGTTTTCTCCACGACCGTTGCTGAAAGTGTGAACCTCAGGGGCGTAACCGTATTCAGTAAATTTATCAAAAATAAAGTCGGCTGCCTTGCTGTTGTTCGGGTTGTTGTAATGCCGCGAACTGATGGTGGTGGGAATTCCGTCAATTACAACGGTAGTGTCACCTGCAAGCTGCCTGGTCAGTAAGAGGATCGACTGATGGTCGGCCAGCTGGATAAGTGAATCGAGGAAAGGGCTGTAGGCAAGCTGTGCTTTCAGGCTGCCGGGTGAATTATAGCCGAACAAAGCCATCGCAAATAGCAGGGTAAAGATTTTCTTCATCGCTGAGTGAATTGTTATGAGCGTGTTAAAATTAGAGAAAAATCAGCCGGATTATTCATTTTGTCCATGGCAGTTTTTATATTTTTTCCCGCTGCCGCAGGGGCAAGGGTCATTGCGACCGACTTTTTTCTCCACCCTTACCGGTGCAGTCACCTGGGGCTGCGAGGTACGGCCTGCCTGACTGAGCATATCGGTGCGCTCTTCCTTCAGCCTGCTGTTGTCGGATCGCCGGGGAAGCTGGGCTTCTTTCACCTGCGAAGGCTCCTGTACCGGCAGGTTCGCCTTGATGATAAAGGAAGTGATGTCCCTGTTTACTTTTTGAATCAGGGTTTTAAACAATTCAAATGACTCGAATTTATAAATCAGCAGGGGGTCTTTCTGCTCGTAGGTGGCATTCTGGACCGAGTTGCGCAGTTCGTCCATTTCGCGCAGGTGATCCTTCCATGCATCGTCAATCACACCGAGGGTAACGCCCTTCTCTATTGCAAGGGTAATTTCCCGTCCTTTGTCCAGATAGGCCTTCTTCAGGTTGGCAACCACCTGCATCGATTTAATGCCATCGGTAATGGGAATGGCAATATTTTCGTACCTGGGATGGTTTTCGAAAACATCTTTTATCACCGGATAAGCACGTTGGGCGAGGTGCTCACATTTTGTCCGGTAGTTTGAATAAACCTTATTGAAAAGGTCCTCAGTAATGGTCTGTTTATTCAGGGAGAGAAATTCATCCGCTGAGATTCCCGGTTCCGTGGCCAGGGTTTTCAGCAACGACATCCGGTATCCTTCATAGTCGCGGTCCTCCTGATGACTGGCAACAATGCTTTCACAAACATCGTAAAGCATATTTGAAACATCCACGGCCAAACGTTCTCCGTAAAGGGCATGGCGGCGCTTGCGGTAAATTACCTCGCGCTGCGAGTTCATTACATCGTCGTATTCAAGCAGCCGCTTACGGATGCCGAAGTTGTTTTCCTCGACTTTTTTCTGCGCCCTTTCGATGGATTTGGTGATCATGGAATGCTGAATCACCTCACCTTCCTTCAGGCCCAGACGGTCCATAATCTTGGCGATGCGTTCCGACCCGAACATGCGCATCAGGTCATCTTCGAGGGATACAAAAAACTGTGAACTTCCGGGATCTCCTTGCCGTCCTGAACGGCCGCGCAACTGCCGGTCCACACGGCGCGATTCGTGCCGTTCGGTACCTATGATGGCCAGACCGCCCGCTTCTTTCACCCCTTTGCCCAGCTTGATGTCGGTACCACGACCCGCCATATTCGTGGCGATGGTCACCGTTCCGGCCTGACCGGCTTCGGCCACAATGTCGGCCTCTTTCTGGTGGAGCTTGGCATTCAGTACATTGTGTTTTATCTTGCGGAGGGTAAGCATACGGCTGAGCAACTCGGAAGTCTCTACCGAAGTGGTCCCTACCAGCACCGGCCTGCCCTTGTTGATCAGGTCTACGATCTCATCGGCCACCGCGTTGAATTTCTCCCGCTTGGTTTTGTAAACAAGGTCTTCGCGGTCGTCTCTGATCACTTTACGGTTGGTGGGAATTACCACCACATCCAGTTTATAGATGTCCCACAACTCACCCGCTTCTGTTTCTGCCGTACCGGTCATACCGGCCAGCTTCCTGTACATCCTGAAGTAATTCTGAAGCGTAACCGTGGCATAGGTCTGGGTAGCAGCCTCTACCTTTACACTTTCTTTTGCTTCGATGGCCTGGTGAAGCCCGTCACTGTAACGGCGTCCTTCGAGGATACGTCCTGTCTGTTCGTCAACAATCTTGATCTTGTTGTCCATTACCACATATTCGACGTCCTTTTCGAACAGGGTATAGGCTTTCAGCAACTGATTGACTGTGTGCACCCGCTCCGATTTCACCGAATAGTCGCGCATCAGTTCGTTTTTCTTTTCCAGTTTCTCATCTTCCTTAAGGCCTGATTTTTCCAGCTCGGCTATCTCGGCGCCGATATCTGGCAGAATATAGAACTTTGGATCTTCATAGGAAGCGGTAATCAGGTCGATGCCCTTTTCGGTAAGTTCAACGGTGTTGTTCTTTTCGTCAATTACAAAGAAAAGTTCATCATCAATGATGTGCATGTTTTTGGATTGCTCCTGCATGTAGAAGTTTTCCGTTTTCTGCATCAGGGCGCGCATGCCGGGTTCACTTAAAAATTTAATCAGCGCCTTGTTTTTGGGCAGTCCGCGATAGGACCTGAACAATTGCTCTCCGCCCTTTTTCTCATTATCGGAGCTGGCTCCATCGGTAAGCAGCGATTTGGCTTCGGCAAGCAGTTTGGTCACCAGGTTACGCTGCGCCTCATAAAGCTTTTTGATTTCGGGTTTAAGCTGTTCAAATTCCTGGTTGTCTCCCCTTGGAGTAGGCCCCGAAATGATCAGGGGAGTACGCGCATCGTCAATCAGCACGGAGTCAACCTCATCCACAATGGCATAATTGTGCGGGCGCTGAACCATCTCTTCGGGATTACGCGTCATATTGTCGCGCAGGTAGTCAAATCCGAATTCGTTATTGGTTCCGAAAGTAATGTCGGCAAGGTAAGCGTTGCGGCGGGCTTCGGAGTTGGGCTCATGCTTGTCGATGGTGTCTACTTTAAGTCCGTGGAATTCATAAAGTACCCCCATCCACTCCGAGTCGCGTTTGGCCAGGTAGTCGTTGACGGTAACTATATGAACACCTTTGCCCGGCAGCGCGTTGAGGTAAACCGGCAGCGTGGCGACCAGCGTTTTTCCTTCACCTGTCGCCATTTCGGAAATCTTGCCCTGGTGCAGCACGATACCACCAATCAGCTGTACATCGTAGTGTACCATGTCCCAGGTGATGAGGTTGCCGCCTGCAGTCCAGGCGTTGTGATAGTAAGCCTTGTCACCAACGATTTCTACATGCGCTTTCAGGGCGGCCAGGTCGCGGTCGTTCTGCGTGGCGGTCACTTCAATTACCTCGTTTTCCTTGAAGCGCCTGGCAGTATCTTTCATCACTGCAAAAGCTTCGGGCAGGATATCGTTCAAAACCTCCTGCGTGATCTGATATGCTTCCTTTTCCAGTTGATCTATCTGCTCATAAAACCGCTCCTTTTCGTCCATATCCAGATCAGGTTCAGCTTCAATCTTTTCACGGATACCGGCAATCTGCTGCTCTTTTTCTGAAACGGCCTCTGCAATACGCTTCCTGAAACCTTCGGTTCTGGCGCGGAGTGCATCGTTGCTGAGTTTTTCTGTTTCGGGGTATATTTCCTTTATCTTATTGAGGATAGGGGTGATTTCCCTGATGTCTTTTTCGGATTTTGTGCCGAGGAATTTCTTAAGAAATGAAAGCATATCGGATGGTATTATGCAATGGAATTGCTTTTGATGTTGTTTTGGTTTGTGCCTGGCCGGCGCAAAGGAAGTACCAAAAATGTGCCGGGGTTTTCAAACAGATGCAAAGTTAGCCTAATTTCCTGTAAAAACACGGTTGAATTTTCCGGGATATGCATCAGAACTGAAAAAGGAGGGAATCGAATTGCAAAAAAAAACCGCGACATTCTGTCAGCGGCTGTTGAGTTTTAGTATTCATCTTCATGAAAGAAGAAATCTTCCTTGGAAGGATAATCAGGCCACAAGTCCTCGATGCTGTCGTAAACTTCACCTTCATCTTCAATTTCCTGAAGATTTTCAATAACTTCCATTGGTGCTCCTGACCTGATGCAGAAGTCGATCAGTTCCTCTTTGGTAGCCGGCCAGGGAGCATCTTCCAGTTTAGAGGCTAATTCTAAAGTCCAATACATTCTTACAGAAGTTAACGGGTTTAATTTTTTGCAAAAATACTCCAATTATATTCAAAAGCAAGTCAAAAACATTTCAAATAAACAATTGGTTCATGTTTACTTATAATTTTTATTAAGTCCTTGCTTTCCAGGGCGTTTCAATAGCATTAAGGGTATGGGAGAACCAGCGGGCCAGCACAAACAGGTAATCAGACAGCCGGTTGAGGTACCTTATTACCATTTCCCCCTGCAAGGTTGAGGCATCATGTTCCACCACTTTTATGGTAAGACGTTCTGCCCTGCGGCAGATACACCGGGCAATATGACAGTGAGAAACAATGGGATGCCCGCCGGGCAGAATAAAAGAGCTGAGTTGCGGAAGAGATTCGTTCATGTTGTCAATCTCTTTTTCCAGCAAAAGTATATCTTCCTCAAAAAGCTTCGGAAGCGCCCTGAGGTCTTTGACGGGATCGGCAGCCAGGAGCGATTCCGCGGTAAAAATCCTGTCCTGGATTTCAAGCAGGAGTTCATGAATGCGGGCATCAATCCCCTGATCGCGGATCAGCCCGAGGTAGGAATTGAGCTCATCGAGTGTGCCATAAGCTTCAATCCGTTCATGATATTTAGGCACCCGGGTGCCCCCGATCAGTGATGTTTGTCCCTTATCGCCGGTTCTGGTATATATTTTCCAATCGCAATCCATCGAAATGTTTAATGTTAATTAGAAAAAATTAAACAAGTTGGTTTGCTGATTGTTCACCCGGCTGAAACTTTCTGCTTGTAATAATCCATGGTACGGATGTCGGAATTGAGTTCGTCGGAGGCAACCAGTCCGTCGGACAGTCTGATGATCCGGTGGGCATGGCGGGCAATATCCTCTTCGTGTGTGACCAGGATAATGGTATTCCCGGTTTTGTGGATATCTTCAATCAGTCCCATGATTTCAACAGATGTCACAGAGTCAAGGTTACCGGTGGGCTCGTCGGCCAGGATGATGGAGGGTTTGTTCACCAGGGCCCTGGCAATCGCCACCCGCTGTCGCTGACCCCCGGATAATTCGTTGGGCTTGTGTTTTACACGGTCGGTTAACTTAACATCCTCCAGCACCTGCATTGCCCGCTCCATGCGTTCCGGTTTGGGCGAGCCGGCATAGATCATCGGCAATGCCACATTCTCAAGCGCGGTAAGCCTGGGCAGGAGGTTGAACGTCTGAAACACGAAACCGATCTCTTTGTTTCTGATTTCAGCCAGTTCATTGTCCTCGAGTTTGCTGACATCCTTGCCATTCAGCCAGTAGCTTCCGGAGGTCGGGGTGTCGAGGCACCCCAGCAGGTTCATCAGGGTGGATTTACCCGATCCTGAAGGCCCCATGAGCGCTACAAACTCATTTCTTTTTATGGTAAGAGACACGCCCCTGAGGGCGCGTACCACTTCGGCACCTACTTTAAAAAAACGGGTGATCCCGTCAAGCCGTATAACTTCCTGGTTCATGATCCTGGTTTACTTCAAAACGAACAAAGTTAGGAATAATTGTAACAGTGGCGGTCATTAAATTTTCAACCTGACGACAGCTGCTTTCTGCCCGGACCTGTAAATTATCTTTAGTGATAATGCAGGTTTCAGTATCTGATTATAAAGTGTTGCCGGCTTAATCCCCTGCGGAAAAATACCAGTCCCATATTGAACAGGTCAATAGTTACCGTAACACGCGGGTGTTTTATAATCTCCTCCCAGGCTTTTTCCATCTCAGCCGACCAGTGAATATCATGAAAAATCAGCAGGGTGTCGTTTCCGGCTTTTGATGCAATTTCTCCGAAATAATTTACGGTGGCTTCGTATGTATGGTTCCCGTCGATAAAGGCGTGATCAACTCTCCTGAGCGATCCGAGCGTTTCGGGCAATACTTTGTCAAAATTTCCCATCACCAGGCTGACATTGCTGCATCCTGCCGCATGAAGGCTCTCCTGGGCAAGCGCAGCCGTTGATGCGCAGCCTTCTATCGTCTTGAACACTGCAGACGGTGCGGCAATGGCCTGATACATCGTACTGATACCGGTTGATGTGCCCAGTTCGAGTATATATTCCGGATTGAAGTACTTAACGATACGGAACAGCAGCCGGCCGTATTTCCTGGAAATACCGGTGGTTGCAGCTATTTCCTTGACCTTTCTGAGCCTGGTTGTATAACCTGTCCTTCCCCTCCGCGATCCGAAATCCACGGTTTCGATGCTGTTGGGATTCCGCTTCAACCGGATTACCTGTTGTTCAACATTTTTATACTGGGGATAAACATTTTTATCTTCAAGGACATTGCAGATAAAATCAAAAACAAAAGGGGAGTGGACCGCATGTTTTGTTTTGGCTTTCAGCCGGTAATTCAGGTATCTGAGGAGTATTCTTAGTTTGTTTATCATGTTATCGGTGAAGTTGTTTTTGTCAGTTACAGGCCCCAGGTTTCCCTGTCGAGGCTGCGGTAGTGTATGGCTTCGGCCAGATGGTCGGACCGGATGTCATGGCTGTTGTCAAGATCGGCGATGGTACGCGCCACCTTCAGGATACGGTCGTATGCCCGCGCCGAAAGGCTCAGCTTTTCCATGGCATTTTTTAACAGGGTGTGTCCGGTTTCGTCTATCCTGCAGATGGTCCTCAGCATTTTACTGCTCATCTGGGCATTGGCATGAATGCCCTTATGCTCCTTATATCTTTCTTCCTGTATCTGTCTGGCTTTTACCACCCTTTCCCTGATTGCATCGCTTTTTTCGGAAACCCTTACATCCGAAAGTTCACGGAAAGGCACAGGCACGACCTCCACCTGTATATCAATGCGGTCGAGCAGGGGACCGGATATTTTGTTAAGGTATTTCTGAACAACCCCGGGCGCGCAGACGCACTCCTTGTCGGGATGATTGTAAAAGCCGCAGGGGCAGGGGTTCATGGCGGCAACCAGCATAAAGCTTGCGGGATATTCAACGGTGAGCCTCGCCCTCGATACCGTTACCAGCCGGTCTTCGAGCGGCTGCCGCAGCACTTCGAGGACAGTGCGCTTGAATTCCGGTAACTCATCAAGAAAAAGCACTCCGTTGTGGGCAAGCGAAATTTCTCCCGGTTGGGGATTCGACCCGCCCCCGACGAGAGCTACATCGGAGATGGTGTGGTGCGGGCTGCGGAATGGCCTTACCGAGATCAGGGAGGCATGGCGGCTCATTCTCCCGGCAACAGAATGTATCTTTGTGGTTTCCAGCGCTTCATGAAGGTTGAGCGGCGGCAGTATGGAGGGCAGCCGCTTGGCCAGCATGGTTTTGCCCGAGCCCGGCGGACCAATCAGGATTACATTATGACCTCCGGCTGCCGCAATTTCGAGCGCACGCTTGATGTTTTCCTGCCCTTTAACATCCGAAAAGTCAAATTCATATTCGTTCAGTTGGGCATAAAACTCTTCACGGGTATTTACAATCTCCCTTTCGAGGCTTGCATCACCGTTAAAAAACCGGATAACATCCAGGATGTTCTCCGCTCCGTAAACTTCAAGCTCGCTTACAATGGCCGCTTCCCGTGCATTCTGCTTCGGCAGGATAAAGCCTTTGAAACCCTGTTTGCGTGCTTCTATGGCAATGGGCAGCGCCCCTTTGATGGGCTGTAATCCGCCGTCGAGCGACAATTCACCCATAATCACATATTCGCCCACGGTGGCCGGGTTTATCTGCTCCGACGCGGCCAGGATTCCTATGGCAATGGTAAGGTCGTATGCTGATCCCTCTTTGCGGATATCGGCCGGTGCCATATTGATGACGATCTTTTTACCGGGAATTTTATACCCGTTGTTTCTCAGCGCGGCTTCAATCCGCTGGTGACTCTCTTTAACGGCACTGTCGGGCAGACCAACCAGGAAAAACTGTATCCCGTTGTCCATGTTCACCTCAACCGTTATGGTGATTGCATTGATGCCTATGATTGAACTGCCGAATGTTTTTACGAGCATGTTATCAGAATTTTTCACGTAAGAAACGGAACTGAGCCGCTTTTACCGCTACCATAAAATAATGACACCTGAAGCAAGTATTTAATCTACTGAATATTAGTATTTTAAAATATCACACAAATGTAGGAAAAATTTCCGGTCCATTGAACAACTCATGCAAATCATTTAATGAATTCCTGAAAACAGCATAACCGTAACCTTATTGTATCATTGTGAACAATTAGATATTTCATAGGTTTATAGAATCATCAAAACGACAGTAAGTGGAACCGGAAAAAGTAGTCCCTGAACCGAAATCCCCCTGCAAACGGGTTTGCCGGCTTGACGAGGATGGTATGTGTGTTGGTTGTTTCCGCAATCTTGATGAAATTGCCAATTGGTCCATCCTTACCAAAGAAGAAAAACTGGAGGTGCTGCGCAAGGCTCATCTGCGTATGCAGCTCAGGGATATTAAGTTTTGATCATCCTTTCCCGGGTTTATACCCTGACTTCTCAAGTATTTCCTGTGAATCGACGTTGTCGAGGAGTTGTTTCAGGCTCACATTATTCTTTTTCATATAGGCTTTCACAATCTGCCAGCCCAGCCAGGCCCCGGTACGGGCCGGGGATTCCTGCGAAAAGGAGGAAGTAAACGGACCGTCAACCATAAACATACTCATAGCTTTCGAATCAGTTTTGTACAACAACTCATTTTCAATGATAAACTGCCAGAGATTGCGCTCATTTTTTACACACCAGTCCAGTTGTGCCGCATTGAAGCCTATTTTAAAGCGGTCCTCTGAATTTTTGGCTGTTACATCGGCAAAATAGAGTGTTTTCCCTTGTTCTATCATTGCATCAAGCAGGGTATAGGCGCTGCTTTTTTCGGGAATCAGCAGCATGCCAACCTCTTTCATCACATCCGGCACGATATGGTCACGGGTATAACGCCGGGATAAATAGAGCGGAATCCCCAGTTTCTTGTACATTTCATGGTCCTGCCCGAGATACATGTCAAGGGCAATGATCAGTACCGAGTCGGCATATTTGACGGGTAAATGAAAATCGTATCCCGAAACATATGAATAGGTAAGCGGTTTCCTGCCTCCCGGAATTTCCTTTTCGTAAATGCCGAAGGCCTCTTCAAGTTCTTTTTCAAGCCATCCCAGGTCAGGATACTGTTGCATAACCGACTCATAAGAAGCCTTGTTCTGCGGATCACTGATAAACAATTTCAGTTGATCTACCTCTTCATTGCCGATATCTCCGGTTCCCAGAAAGACAGCATAATCAGATGCAACGGCCCTGAGCCTTTTTTCCAGATCGGCTTCACCCGGGCCAAACAATACCTGTTCGTACCGCCTTATGCTGAATTCTTGATCTGCATTCTGAGATTGTAGTGAACCGGAGTCGTCTGAAACGGTTTTTCTTCCTGTGTTTTCGCCGGTGCAGGCAGCAAACAGGAGAAGGGCAGGGAAAACCAGTCTGGCAAATCTGAAAAACATAATACCTGAAACGATTGGTGCTTATCTGGCGCAAAATAACAAAAAACCCCTGACATGAGAAGGGCAGGGGTTTAAAACGGTTAAAGTCAGCCTATAGTATTTTCAATCCAAGACTTACCGTGAACATGTTGTTTTTCAGTGTAAGGCCTTCGTCTTTGGAATAATCGGATATCCCGAATTCATACCTCAGGTCGAGGGTAAACAACAGCAGATCCACCCCGGCACCGGCTTGGATGCCCCAATTGGCACTACGGATATCATCGCCCGTAATGGAGTTATCCCAGTTCTCGCTGTTGATGTCTTTGTTTAGGGCCAGCGAAGCCACCGGTCCTGCCATGATTCTGACATTTAGAAGATCCGTATCAATCAGCTTGCCGCCAAGTAAAACGGGAACATCAAGTGTTTTGATGTGCAGCGATTTCGTGCTGCCGGCAACCTCTGTTTGAGAAAGATCACCCTTGCGGTTCATAAAAAGCAGTTCCGGCTGCAGGTAAAGCTTGTCGCCTATCCTGACGAATGCGCCGAAATGAAGCGAACTTTTTATTTCCTCCTTTATCTGTTCCTGATCGGCGCTGAATCTGGAGAATGAAGCGCCGGCCTTGGGCCCGAAGGTAAAATAAGGAACCTGGGCAGTTGCAGAAAACGCGAAAAAGACAAGTATTGCAATCAGATACTTTTTCATAGATTCTAAATTAATGTTGGCTGAATAAACAAATGACCGGTATAATTTGTCAAATACAATAAACTTGCCATTCTGCTTATTTATTGTGGCAAAAGGTTTGTATTTTTGTGAAATACTTAAATTTTCCGATTATGAAATTGGCACAAAGGGCACTGCTCATTACATTGTTTTTTTTATTTGTTTTAGTTTCCGGTGCATTCGCGCAGTACAAATCAATTGCCATGGGTGTTAAAGTATCCCCGAATATAGGCTGGCTGCGGACGGATGCAGAAGATTACTCCTCCGAAGGCGCTGTTCCCGGCATCTCCTGGGGGCTGATTACCGATTTTTACTTTGCTGAGAATTACGCATTCTCTTCAGGGTTCAATGTCACCTTCCACAATGGTAAAATATCATATCCCGATATCGAATCCTTCAACATCGGGGTACTGAACCGGCAATACCGCCTTAAGTACATCGATATTCCCATGTTGATTAAGATGAAAACCAATGATATCGGAGATTTTCGTTTTTTCGGACAAATTGGTCTGCAACCCGGGGTCAGGATCGGCTCAAAAGCAAAAGACAGTTTCAAATCGGTGACTCCTCCCTCAACGGTAAAAAGAGAATGGCGTACTATTGATTCGCAAACCAACCTTTTCAGGGTCGCCATGGTAGTAGGGGCCGGCATCGAATACCCCATTGATAATTCCACCTCACTGGTTGGCGGAATCAATTTTGTGAACGGTCTGAGCGATGTGCTGAAGGGGGATAATGAAGTTGACAGCACGGTTGAGCATCTGGCGGTACCCAACGCTTTTGAAATAACCCTGGGAATTATCTTCTGAGTACTGCTGATACAGCCTGCAGTTTATAAAGGGTTAGGCCGGCTCAACAGGGCCGGCGGATGAAAATTTTGTTCACCGGGAAATTATTGCACAGGGTTTGTTACGCACGCCACAGCATGCTGCGTAAGGTTTTGCGGTAAATTGCCGCTGAATTGGCCCGAAAGTCTGATTACGCTTCAGAATTATGTAAATTCGTCCCCTTCAATCCGGATGGTTTATGAAAATTGCATTGGTTCAGCTGAATTATATTATTGGCGATTTTGAAGGCAACAGCCGTAGAATTATTGAGCATATCCGGTTAGCCGGCCGGGAGGGCGCCGAACTGGCGGTTTTTGCGGAACTGGCCGTCACCGGTTATCCCGCCCGCGACTATCTCGAATTTGACGACTTCATCAGCAGGTCGGAGGAATGCATGCAGAGCATTGCTGAGGAATGCCGCGACATCACGGCAATTGTGGGCGGCCCTTCGCGTAACGTTACAGGGCGGGGAAAGCCCCTGTTCAATTCGGCCTGGATACTTGCCGGCGGGCAGGTAAAACAACTGGTTAACAAAAGCCTGCTCCCCAATTACGATGTGTTTGATGAATACCGCTATTTTGAACCGGCAACCGGATCCGGCGTTGTTGAAGTAAACGGGACCCGCCTGGCCGTAACCATTTGTGAAGATATCTGGAATACCGGGGATATTCCGCTTTACCGGAGGTTTCCGTTGGATGAGGCAATCGCACAGAACCCTGAACTGATCATCAATATTGCCGCTTCGCCTTTTCATTACAACCAGGCACTTGATCGCAGGAAAGTACTGAGGGATAATGCGCTTAAATATCAGCTGCCGGTTATTTATGTAAACCATGCAGGGGCCCAGACCGAGCTGATTTTCGACGGGGGCTCCATGGCCTGCGACAACGGGGGGAATATCCGGGAAACCCTGCCTTTTTTTCAGGAAGGTATGAAAATCATTGAAACAGGTGAATCCTGGTATAATGCGCCGGTTGCGCCTGAAGTTCAGATAGACGAGAAAGTACGGGATATCGCCCTGATCCATGATGCGCTGGTGCTCGGCATCCGCGATTATTTCGGGAAAATGGGATTTAAAAAGGCGATACTTGGTCTTTCCGGCGGTATCGATTCAGCGGTTACCCTTGCCCTGGCAGCTGAAGCGCTGGGCCCGCAAAACGTGCACGGTATCCTGCTGCCTTCTGAATTTTCATCGGACCATTCCGTTGAAGATGCGAAAGCCCTGGCGGTCAACCTGGGCTGTCCCTATGAGGTCATCCCGATTTCGGATACTTTCCATTCACTTGAAAATACCATGCAGCCATTTTTCAAAGATATGCCATTCGGGTTGACCGAGGAAAACATGCAGGCACGGATCAGGATGGTGATCCTGATGGCGATGGCAAATAAATTCGGGTACATTTTGCTGAATACCAGCAACAAGAGCGAAGCAGCCGTGGGCTATGGCACCCTTTACGGCGATATGTGCGGCGGACTTTCGGTGCTCGGCGATGTTTACAAAACCGATGTTTACCGCCTGGCGAACTATATCAACCGGACCACAGAGATTATACCGCTGAATTCAATCGTTAAACCGCCCTCGGCTGAACTGCGGCCCGGACAGAAAGACAGCGACTCA
>ERZ795057.877-NODE-877-length-29043-cov-7.654995_pt1 | contig 29043 bp, 24 predicted proteins | sample MGYA00375141_ERZ795057 | MGnify/ENA primary metagenome ERZ795057 (study PRJEB30186, sample SAMN05720163) | activated sludge metagenome | isolation source: Anaerobic digester | place: Hong Kong | collected 2015-01-26 ...
TACTTATCGTTTACTTTTCCCCGCCGTTTGCTTCCCTTTTCCGAAGACCCTATTGAACAGTCTCAAAGACTGCATTCTGTATGTCGTCGATCTTATCCGTTATGGTGTCGTCGATGGAAACTTCATAAATCGTATTCGAAAACTGATTCTGTGAAAACACAAAATCCTGCTCATTTAATACCAGCTTCCATCCTGATGCCGATGCAAAGTCTGCCGGCAGTCTGGAAATTTCTATACTGACAGTCATATAACCGACTGACGTGTTGTCGATAATGTTGTAAACGTTCCCCGATTCATTCAGGTTTCCCATCGATCCAAGATCTTTCAGTAAAGTCTGTCCCTGCTGATTTTCTTTGAAACTGGCATATATTCGCCTATCTGAAGTAAGTGTCAAAGAATATGGATTCAAAAGACTCAGCATACTGCCATTCTCATACCAGCCGTCAAATGTGTATCCCTGTGATGGTTCTGCACCTATCTGAACAGCCGTACCGCTTAATTCAGTTACAGAATCACTATCAGCCCAGGCACCGGAATCAAGTCGTATAGCTCCACCTGCAGTGGGTGAACTCTGAACCGTTAGAGTGTAGGATGGAGGTTCATAGGTGAAATCCCAGCTGATTTCGATGGATTCAGCTCCCTTATCATCCACTGCAACAACACTGAAAACATGTTGTCCGGAAGAGTAATCATTCCATTTATATGTTTTCTCACCGGTATTAACCGGATCATCCGAATCAAGTCTGTATTCAAAATGATCGATACTGCCATCCCGATCAGACCCATTCCATTCGAAAGTGGCATTATCTTCACCGGTTGTTCCGCTAACACCCTTGATTTTCTCTATTTCAGGTCGAATATTGTTGATAAATCTTGCTTCAATGTCTGTTTCCTCATTAATCGTAACCGTACAATTTCTCTCTGAATAAATTTTTAATGAATTCATATACCAGCCGTCAAATGTATAATCGACTTCCGGTTGTGAAGTGATATATACATCCGTTCCGGGATCAACTGTCTTACTGGCTTCACTGCTCCATTCCTCATCTCCAAAACAGACATTTCCACCTCCGGTCGGAGAAGATGTCAGACAGATACGGACATCATCAGTGTATAACCTCAACCAGATATTCGCTGAGACACTTTCTCTTGAATTGATGCTTGTTTGATTGGCATTGGAAGCCGTGATCCTGAGAAAATACGTTCCAACACTCTTCCCATTTGTCTGAACGGTAAAGATGTATCTGTTATTGATCAGATTCCCATTGATCTGCTGTCCATCAAAACTCACCGTATAGACAACATCTGTCGCTGTTTTGATGGAAATCTCAAAATTATTCCCACACAAAAGGCCAAATGGATTGTTCTGAGATTTGAAAGCAGAAGGGTTTGATGCAGACCCGATAATATCCACATATTCATTCAGAACGGCATCCTGGTCCAGTTGTGGAAGAACAACGATCTGCGTTCCACCAGCACCTGAACCACCTCCACAACCCACAAGAAACAAGATTAATACAATCAACAATAAAAAAAATAGTCCTTTGAGAGTTTTTCCCCTCATTGTTCCGCCTCCCTTTTCTATACTGTTTTTTTCATGAAATTATTTTTAATCTCCCGTTATTCTCTTTCAGAATACCTTCATTCATCACTTAATGTCAATATAATATTTTATTTTCTTGCAAACCTGCTGAAGCCATATTTTTTCACATTCCTAAAAAGTTACCCCTCTGTCGATATAATTTTTGCCTTTTTGTTTTTTTCTGATAAATACTTTTTTAATGAGTTGTATCCTTTCAATTCAAAAAAAACGATGAATAAACGGATCGAAAAAACCGGTGAAAATATTAATCAGGAATAAGATAAAAACAATGCCAAGGAGAGAAATCAATGCAATAACAAAGGATGCCAGAAAAATTTTCAGAAGCAAATAAATCAGATAAAGAACAACGATAAATCCTATAACGGCAAAAAAAATCATATAATCACCTCATTTATTATTTGAATATTGTAGTTCGTAATATTTACTTTTCCGCAAGTCTTCTTCAAAGAAATTATTTATCAAGTGGTTCCGTTATCTCATCAATTGAAAAAAACCTATATAATGTCTTTTTGATGTAAAAATCTCTACGTTCAATTTTATCAATATAATTGAAAAATTCAATTTTAATTATGTAAGTAATAATACAATTTTTTGCAGATATGAAAGAGAAATTATTTAAACATATCAAAAAACATGGTTAATATGTTATCGTAAAAATTATTAATTTGAAACTTATGAAAAGAATAAATATGATTGGCAATGGTTATTAATTTCAAGCTACTGGGTAAGAAAAAAAATCTGAGATTCTACCTCTTTATAAACTCGAAAGTAGTATCCCAGAATTTATGACAACCGTTTATTTTAATGATTGTATAGAGTTTCTCTGCGAATTACTTTACTTCTGAAAGTTCTTCCCGTATCAATTCCTCAAACTTCTCCATCAATTTCTTTGTAACCGTTCCGGGAACCTCATACCCCTTTCCGCGTACCTCTCTGACGGGCATGACCTTGGAAACGGTACTCGCGAGGAAGACTTCGTCGGCGTCCTTCAACTCTTCAAGGAAGACTCTTCTTTCGACGATTGGAATACCGTTCTCCATACAGAGTTTGATGACCTTTTTTCTGGTGATACCCGGAAGGATGTTGTCTATCTCCGGTGTCAGGACAACGCCGTCCTTGACGAGAAAATAGGTAGAACTTCCGCCTTCGGTGATGTATTTATTATCGTAGTTTTCACCGTTGAATTCGTCGACTTTAAAATCGTTGTGGAATTTGGCTTTTTTAAAGGCAGAAGAACTGCTATCGGAGGACCTGAACATCATCGAATCATACGCGCCGTTTGAATAGGCAAAATTCTTTGCCATGCAGTTTGTCAGGAGGTTGACCGTCTTGTGTTCGCAGAGCTGATGTCGCAAATCCGGATAGAGGGTCAGTTTTACCCCGTTCTTCCAGTTGTCCGGGTTGATGTGTCTCAAGGGAAGTGTTAAAACGGTAAAAGTTCCCTCATGCCGCTCACTGAAGCTGTGTTCCCTGAACTCATCATCCCCCCTCGAAAGCTCTATATATACCTCTCCATCGTCGAGGTCATTTTCCCTGATGAGCGTATTCACCTGATTCAGGCAATCTTCTTCAGAAAAGGCGAGGTTGAGGTTGAAGAATTTCGCACTCTCCTGCATCCTTTTAAAATGATCGGGCAGAAAGAGCGTCTTCCCCTCAAGGATCCTGATCACTTCAAACAAACCGTCCGAAAAGGTAAATCCCCGGTTCTCGATTCTCAAGTTTTTAATATCTTTATCCACCATTTCACCGTTCAGAAAGCAATACATCAAAGACTCCTCCTCCTCATCGTTAGTTATGTCTGATTATACAGCTTTGACAGGTGTTTGTACAGAGGAACTATCATTTCATATCCGTGTTTCCATGAAAATAAATTATCAGTACCATGTCGAGGGAATCTCAGAATCATCCGCAAACAGATCGGGCTTCCTCGAAAGAAGGTCGGAGGTCAGATCTACCATCTCTCTTGTTTTACAGACAACCACTTCCGCATTGCCAAACGTTCCGGTTGTCGCAATAGCTTGTTTTAACAGTGGTTTAAGCAGTTTCCCGTAATGTTCCGACACATCTCCAACCAAACTGTAATGTCGCTTGATCGGTCTGTCGATGACAGATCCATCCGATAATTTTATCCTGTAAAGGTGCTTCTCTTCCGTCAGCCGGTCCGGGATATCATTCCATTCTTCCACGCCGTGGATGATGGTGTTGGATCTGAGTGTGCAACCGAGGAAGATGATTTTTGAATCAATATCATACAGTTTTCCCCAGCATCCCGTTCTTGAACACGGCGTTTCCGAGTTTTCCTCCCCCTTGATAAATTCTTCGGCCCCCTTCCCCAAGGCGGCAACCGAATGGGTGGGATGCAGAGATCTGAAGGCGTTTTCCCTCTTCATGAACAGATTGGTGAGAATCCCCACACAGGAGGGTTCTGTTTCCGGATCAAAGAAATTATAATCATCGTTCATCTGTTTCCAGGTATGCGTCGGGAAAACGAGCAGCCCTCCCGTCAGATAATCCATAAAGGCATCTATAACGGTATCCCCGCCGCCTTCTACCACTCCGATTGCCTTCATGGAAGAATGGATGAGAATCTTGTCATCCGGCTTTATCCCGAGTGCTTTTATCTGTTGTATCAGTTCATTTTTGTTATACATCTTTTCACCTCTTGTTATAAATTGCGATCCACTTTGTCATTATAAACCATTGTCTGAGCTTTTCCATCAAAAAAATCCACTCTTTAATCAAATTTTGACCTTGACATTTCAGAAAAGGATATGATACAATCCTACAAAAGTTTGAGGAGTAAGACTCATGAAGCATTTTGAAACGACATTAAAGACAAATAAATATCAGCATATGATGATGTGCCCCGATCCCCTTTTTGAGGAGACGGGACTCTTGTCATGTTAGCCTGAATCCATAAATTAAAAGAGGGGATCACGTATCAGAGTGATCCCCTCTTTTTTTATGCAAATTAGACTTAATCCGGATAAGTAACCCATGGGAATAAAAAACCAAATGGAGGAATGAAAATGAAAAGAGTATTAACCGTAAGTATTTTGATCGTATTGCTGGCTGGATTGGCCTTTTCACAGAGGATCAGGATAGGTGCAACGCCGGTGCCTCATGCTCAGATGCTTGAAGCAATCAAAGGGCTTCTGAAGGAAAAGGATATTGAACTGGACATCATCGTGTTCAACGATTACGTTCTGCCGAATCTCGCACTTGCCAACGGTGAACTGGATGCCAATTTCTTTCAGCACGCACCTTATCTCGATGTGTTTATCTCAGAAAGGGGGATTAATAACCTGAAGGCACTGAAACCGGTTCATGTGGAGCCGATGGGATTCTACTCCAGGAAGACGCTGACAGAACTTCAGCGGGGTGATACGGTTGTCCTGCCGAATGATCCGACCAATGAGGGACGAGCCTTGCTGCTGCTTCAGGAAAACGGTCTGATCCGGCTCAGGAATGCCTCCGATCTGAAGGCAACGGTAAGAGATATCGTCGAAAACCCGAAAGGGCTCCGCTTCAAAGAGGTAGAAGCCGGTTTTATTCCAAGGGTATACAGCACGGACAATTCAGTACAGGCCGCCGTGATCAACACCAATTACGCCATTTCGGCGGGACTGAACCCGATAAAGGACGCCATTTTCTACGAGGGGGAAAATTCTCCCTACGCCAACATGGTGGTGATCGACCGGAAGAATCAGGATAAGGAATGGGTTACCCTCCTGCAGGCTGCCCTCAGGAGTCTGGCCATGAAACAGTTCATCGAAGAGAAATACAATGGTGCTGTTGTGGCTGTCTTTTAAGGGGTAAGCATGTCCACAGTAGAAGTCAGAAATCTTGAATTGACCTTTTATGATAAGAACCGAACGAACAGGGTTTTAAGGGATATATCATTTAACGTGGATCAGGGCGAGATAGTCAGCTTACTGGGATTATCCGGAGCGGGGAAAACCTCTCTGCTCCGGACCCTCAATCTGCTCCAGAGACCCGATTCCGGCCAGATCAGGATAAACGGTCATGAGATCACAAATCTGTCGCAAAAAGAGATTCAGGAGATGCGGAAACGGATAGGCGTTGTTTTTCAACATTTCAACCTGTTCAGAAACAAGACGGTCTACGACAACATCGCCTTTCCACTCGGTCTTCAAAAAGTCTCCAGGAAGCGGATAGAGGAAAAAGTCAGAAAAACGGCCGGTGAGATGAATCTCACCGATAAACTGACAGCCTATCCCTCTACACTTTCAGGTGGAGAAAAGCAACGTGTCGCGATTGCAAGGGCAATGATCGTTGATCCGGATCTCCTGCTGTTGGATGAGCCGACCTCGGCACTTGATCCAATAACGAAGCTGAGGATTCTAAATACGGTGAACGCCCTGAACCAAAAACATCATATGACGATCATCACGGTAACCCATGATATGGATGTCGTAAAGACACTGAGCGATAAAGTGGCCTATCTGAAAAAGGGACTACTTACCTTTTTTGGTGCTCCACAGGATTTTTTCGCCGGAATGGGACATGAGATCAGCCTCGATTTTGATCTGCCTGAGGCTGAGACAGGGATCATTCGAGTAAAAAATGACACTCAACTCATAACAGTCTATTTCTGGGGGGAAAAGGCCTCTCAGCCCGTTTTGTGGAATCTCAGCCGGCTTCACGACGTTCAGCTGAATATCATTTCTGGAAACATAGAAAATCTCAAACACGGGAAGTACGGTCATCTGGAATGCGAGATACGGGGGAATTCAACGGCGGATTTCATAACGGATCTGAAACGGGAAGTCTTTAAAGTGGAGGTGCGAAGAGATGTTTGAACAACTTCTTCAGGCCTCTCTTGAGACCCTGTACATGCTGTTCCTATCGGGAACTCTGGCAACTCTTTTCGGGATACCGCTCGGCATCATGCTTTATCTGACGCATCGGTCTAACACACACAAAAGATTCTACGCCGTTCTAAATATAACGGTCAACATCTTCAGATCCGTTCCGTTCATCATCCTCGTATTGCTGCTGATCCCCGTCACAAAACAGGTTGTGGGGACCATCATCGGACCGGATGCCGCCATTTTCAACCTGACAATAGCCGCCGTTCCATTCATGGGACGACTTGTCGAGAACTCCCTGAAGAATATTCCACAGGGGATCATCGACTCGGCCACATCTCTCGGGGTTAACGGAAAACAGCTCATCTTAAGGGTACTCCTTCCAGAGAGTCTGCCGGAGCAGATCGACAACATCACCGTCCTGCTCATCAACCTCGTAACCTTCACGGCAATAGCGGGAGCCGTCGGTGCCGGAGGACTTGGACAGCTCGCTATCAATTACGGCTATTACCGCTTTCAATGGGATATGGTGCTGTATTCCGTTGTTGTCCTCGTCGCGTTGAGCCAGTTTTTACAGTGGACGGGCACAAGATTGGCACAGTGGTTTAAGCACTGATTTCACACCGTTCAGCAGAAAAAAAGTCCCTTTTCAAAAGGGACTTTTCTTAATCGTAGGCTAGTCTGAGTTCCTTCTCCGGCATCACCAGCTTTATACGTTCCTGCCAGGTTGGGGAATCCCATGTTCCGAGCTCTGAATGGGTCAGAAAATAATTTTCCGGGATCGGATGCGTTCCGAACACAACTTTCAAACCGTATCTTTCCTCGATGAAGCGTTTGAAGTAATCCACGTTCTTGCATGGCGGATAACCCACCAGCATCCCGGTGGCAAAATGAACGACTTCTACCCCGTTTTTCTTCATTTCCGCCGGAACATACTCGATGTTCCCACCCGGACAACCGCCACAAGTCGTGTAAGCCGCGATTTCTACCGCTTTGTCTCTGTAGATACTGAAAGCCCCTTCCCTGTTCTGCAGGGCCCTGAAACATTTCCCGCCGCCACAGGTGTGATACCGGTTGCAGATGATGATACCAACCTTTACTTTTTCCATAAGACCATCCCTTTACACAGTTTAAAGTGTTCGTTTGCCGAATTATATCACATTAAACAAAACAAATACACATAAAACTCTATTCCAGAACGATCTTTTTGCAATAGCTATCCATAGCGGTCAGCGTCTCTCCAAGCAGGGCGGAATTCACCATATCCACCTTTGAGGGCAGGATTCGGATCTCTCCCGCACGTGATGAGATGGCACTTTTCTGAACCTGTTCTTCGATGAGTTCCAGCACATCCACGGGAATATGATTTCCCATTCCACCGATCACGATAAACTCCGGGTTGATCAGGTTGATGAGATTCACAATCCCGATACGCAGATATCCGTAATATTCCGTCATGATTTCCCTGGCCTTCGGCTCACCTTTATCCACCTTTTCGAGGAGTTCAAGAAATTTTTCCTCATCAAACTGCTGCTTCAAAACGCCTCCGATCCTCTCATATTCTCTGACGATCTCCTCTACAGAGATATAACATTCGAGACATCCCCTGTTTCCACATTTACATCTCGGGCCGTTCACATCTATACTCATATGACCCAGTTCCCCTGCCGTAAAACTGAACCCGGAAAAGAGGGATTTGTTGATAAGGATGGCCCCGCCAACCCCCTGAGAAATATAGAGATAGACCCCATCACTGAAGGATTCCAGTTCATCGTTCAGAAACATCTCGGCCTTCAGGGAAAGCTTTGCCTCGTTCTCTATGAGGACGGTAAATTCCATCCCGAACTCCTGCTGAATCAACTTTCTCAGTTCCACCTTTTCCCAGTCCATATGAGGAAGACTGGATATATCCTTAGTCCGCTGATCTACGATACCGGGAACGGAAAACGCTATCCCCTGAAAGTCCGCGGTGGAATACTTATCATAGAAGAGAGAGGAAATATGCCCGACAAACTCCTTCACGCTTTCCGGTGTCCTGAAATCGGAAAGGATTTCATAGGAATTATCGAGGTATCCGATACCGGTCTGCGATCTCTCCACTCCGAGTTTGACGAGAAAGACCCGGGCCTTTTTCTTGTTAGCGAGTAATTTCACGGAATTTCTTCCCGGATTTTCGCTCTTCTTCTTCCCGATCTCAAGGAGAAGATCCCTTTCTTTCAGGAAATTGATGATATTCGTCACCGTACTCGGATTCAGGCCGGTTCTCACGGCAAGTTCCTTTCTGGTGATTCCCGGAAAATTCCTTATCAGATTCAGTATAATAATTTTATTTGAAATCCCCATCCTTGCTGCATTTAAAGGTCTCGCGCTCATATTCCCCCTCATTCACAGAAACACTTATTTTTCCAGGAACTCCGTTGAATACACCGTTCTTCTTTCTATATATCTTTTTTGCCCCATGCCCTCTATCGTTTTCTCAAGCCTTATATCCTCAGAGGATGCACCGATCATGATTTTGAACTCTCCGGGTTCAACGACCATGTTCATCTCCCTATCAAAGAAAGACAGGAGTTCAACGGGCAGAATAAAACTCAGCAGCTTTTCCTCTCCGGGTTCAAGATGAATTTTCCCAAAGCCCTTCAATTCTTTGACCGGCCTTGTAACACTTGCCGCAGGATCGTTCACGTAAAGCTGCACGATCTCCTCACCGGCCACCTCGCCCGTATTCTTCACAAAAAAGTCCATTTCTATCTCATCATCCGTTGTTTTAAACGAATCGGTAAGCTTCAGATCCGAATACGTAAAAGAGGTATAACTGAGCCCGTATCCGAAGGGATAAAGCGGTGTCGGTGATCCGTCAACGTAATCGCCAAACCAGTGTGAACGCTGGCCGGAAGCCTTGTGATTGTAATAGACCGGGATCTGCCCCACACCTCTCGGGAAGGAAATCGGCAGTTTACCGGACGGATTCACTTCACCGAACAGCGTCCTTGCAATTGCCGTCCCGCCTTCCTCTCCGGGCAGCCATGCCTGAAGGATTGCGCTACTTTTCTCTTCAAATACAGAAAGATTATAGGGCCGGCCTGAAATGATGACACTCACCACCGGCTTCCCCAAGGCAAATAGCTTCTCCGTTAGTTCAAGCTGTCTTCCCCGCAATTCCAGTGTCATCGTATCTCTCGATTCTCCCGTCGTACAATCAGGAATCAGACCTGATTTATCGCCGAGGCAGAGTACGACACAATCCGCTTTGCCCGCAATTCTGATGGCATCCTCTATATCCGAATCTGTTTCGTCGATCACATGACATCCCTTTGCATAAAGGACCTCTGTGTCTTCGGACACTTCCGAGCGTATCCCCTGAAGGACATTGACCACCCTGTCAACGGAATAGGAGAAATCATCGAAATCGGGAACGGGTGAATTAAAATGATCCTGTTCCTTCATATCCCCGAGAGATTCGATATGTGCCGGGGTAGAATAATCTCCGAGCTGATTCCTGCCGTCTGCCGCGTTGGGACCTATAACGGCGATTGATCTGATCTCTTTCGCCAGCGGAAGCAAACCGTCATTCTTAAGCAGGACAAAAGATTTCTCGGCTGCACGTTCCGAAACCGCCCGATGTGCAGCCGTATTCAGCGAAACCGGTATCTTCGAAAGATCGATATACGGATGATCAAAGATTCCCATCTCAAACTTGAGGCGGAGCAGCCGTTCAAGCGATCTCTCAATCACCTCCATGGAGACTTTCCCCTCTTCAACATATTTTTCAAGCGGTGTCGTATAACACTTGGTAAAGGGGAGTTCAACATCAAGGCCGGCCTCTATTGCGAGTTTTGCGGCATCCGAAAGGGTTGGAACCAGTTTGTGATAATCCTTCAGCATATCAATGGCAAAATAATCCGAGACGACGATCCCGTCAAATTCCCATTCATCTCTGAGGACATTCGTCAGCAGCCATTTCGATGCACCACATGGAACCCCATCCAGCTCATGATAGCCGTTCATGACCGATCTGGACTTTGCCTCACGGACGGCCCTTTCAAACGGATAAAGAAAGACCTCTCTCATCTCCCTTTCCGGAATGTGAGGGGGGGCCCAGTTCATCCCTCCCTCTGAAACACCGTATCCGACAAAGTGTTTCAGCGTCGCCGCCACACCTTTTCGAATATCATCCGTCTGAAGTCCTCTGACATAGGCACTCCCCATTGCAGCGACGATGTACGGATCCTCTCCGAAGGTCTCCTCGGTTCTTCCCCATCTCGGATCCCTTGTAACATCCATGAGCGGGGAAAGTGCCTGATGAACGTTGACCGTTTTCATCTCTTCCCGGATGGCTCCGGCTACCTCTTCGACGAGGGATTCATCCCAGGCCGATGATAGACCGATCATCTCGGGAAACATCGTTGCCTCTTTGGTAAGATAGCCGCACAGACATTCCTCATGCATCATGGCCGGAATTCCAAGTCTGGTTTTTTCAATCAGATATCTCTGTATCTCATTGATGAAAGTACCGACTTCTACGGGTGACAAAAAAGTTGAGCCGCCAGGACGAGTAATCTGCCCGATTCCCTTTTCTATCTTTTTATCCGCCTTTTCAGAGTCGAAATCTCCCTTCGTTAGCACTTCATATCCCCATATGGAGGTTAACTGAGCAATCTTTTCCTCAAGCGTCATCTTTGACATCAAATCTTTAACCCTATCGGCAATACTCCTTTTTTTATCTTTGTAAGTATCCAAAACACCTCACCTATCCTTTCACGGCTCCGGCCGTCATCCCTTTTATCAACTTTTCACCTGTTATGGCATAAAATACCAGTAGAGGCAGGGTTGACAGGAATAAGGCCGCCAGCATTGCCGGTATATCTGCGGTAAATTGCCCCTGAAAATCCCATAGTCCCAACGTGAGCGTTCTGTTTTCAGGCGAGTTGATCAAAACGAGCGAGAAGATAAACTCATTCCACAAAATAACCATGTCATACACCGTTACGGCTGTAATTGCCGGTGCAGACAGTGGAAATACGATCTTCCAGAACATCTGCCATCTCGTAGCCCCATCTATCTTGGCAGCCTCTTCGAGACTGTGTGGGATATCATCCATGAAATTCTTCAGAATAAAGATGGTTATCGGCAAATTAAATCCAACATAAGGTCCTATCAATCCCCATATCGTATCGTACAACCCCATTTGTCTCGTCAGTGTATAGACAGGGACGAGTGTGATATGTATCGGGATGGTGATTCCCGCAATAAAGAGAGCGAAGAAAAAATTCTTATACTTAAATTTAAGCCTTGAAATCGCATAAGCACCCATACTTCCGGTTATGACAAGAATCGAAAGCGATATGGCAACGACAATGAAGGTGTTTTTCAGATAATAGGGGAAGTTCATCGTCCAGATGTTTGTATAATTTTCAAAGCTTGGATTTTCAGGAATCGTCCAAGGACTTCCCATGAAGAATTCCATCGGCTCTTTGACCGAATTCATGAGCATGAATACCAGTGGATAAAGCGTGATTACAAGCCATATGATGGCAAAAATCATCGTAAAGACTCGGAGCCCAGAGATTTTCTTCCGCATTTGAATTCCTCCTTTCTTCCACCGACATACAATGTAACAACGGTCAGAACAGCTGAAAGAATAAACATGAAAGAGGCTATCGTTGATCCATATCCCATCCTGAAATTCGTAAAGGATTGTTTGTACATATAGGTGGCCATGAGTTCTGTCGAATGACTCGGCCCTCCTTCCGTCATAACGAATATCAGTCCAAAATACTTTAAAGAACCGGTCAGGACAAGAACACATGACGTCTTGATGGTATTGCTGATCAGTGGCAGGGTAATTTTGAAAAAAGCCTGTGTTTCGGTCGCCCCATCAATATAAGCCGCCTCATTCAAGTCTTTCGAAATTGAGGAAATTGCTGCAGCAAACAGAATCATGTAAAAGGGAATATATTCCCATGAAATAGTCAGAATAACAGCCCCAAAAGCAGTATCAGGATCTCCAAGCCATCCGGTAGCGAGATGTGATAAACCAAGAGTATCCAGCATGGTGTTAATAACACCAAAGTTTGGTTCATAGATAAAAGTCCAGATCAATCCTATGGCAACGGCTGATAAAGTCATCGGAACAAAATAAAGCAATTTGAAGATCCTGGCTCCTTTTATCTTAGAAGAAACCAGCGAACCAAGAAGAATGCCCATCGGAATCTGTATGATAATAGACATGATGACCAGAATAAAGTTGTTCATCACACTTTGCCAGAAAACCTTATCCTGAAAAAGCAGGAACCAGTTTTTTAATCCAACGAATTCCTTATCTGGAGTAATCCCATTCCATTTAAAAAAAGAATAAAAAAAAGACATTGGAACCGGAATGACAAAATACAACAGATAAAAGACCAAAGCTGGAGCAAGGAAGGCAAGCCCAACAAACAAATTGTGTCTCTCTTTTTTAGAAATCATTTATTTACCATCCTTTTTGGTATCTATATAATTATAATGACAATTTTCAGAAATACTTTTATTTGAGGGTGAATAAATTAAGTGATGATCCCCCTTTCGTAAAAGAAGGAAATTCTGGGGGATCATCAAAACGTTTACTTTATAATCTTATCTGCTGAGATATTCTACAATAGCCGCTTCATGTTCCTTTGCGGATTCTTCAGGTGTAATAGTCAATCCAAAGATCTTCTGTACGATATCCTTATGCACTTCACCAAGTTCCGGTGGGAAGAACTGATCGTAATACAACTGAACGGAATTTGCCTTTGAAAATTCTGCCGCAATACCCGAAAGCATTTCGTCATTCGCAACATAATTGGCTGCCATCTTAACCGGTGGTACGAGTCCGGATGCGACACTTTGTTCGATCCAGAGCGGATCCTCTATGTAATTTCTGAGGAAATCCATGGCCTTGATCTTTTCCTTTGAAGTTTTTGTAAGAGCGATAAATCCCTGTCCTGCACTACCAATGAGATTGGAAGGATCTCCCACGCCACCAGTAATTGCCGGGAAGTTAAAGAATCCGATATTTTTTGCCGTTTCCGGACTCTCATTGACCATCGTATTGGGGAACCACGTGCCCATGAGATACATAGCCGCCTTACCGGAATAAATCAGGGCCCTTGACTGACCGATATCTTCATCCATTCCGTTGAACCCCCTTGGGAAATAATCCTTGTTGACCCAATCCTGTATGATCTCCGCTGCCTTCACAAACGGTTCGGTATCAAAACCGGCACCGGCCTTTCTCTTTGACCAGGCATTGGTAAAGGTATCTTCTCCACCGATTCTGTCGACGAGATACATATAATAGAATGATTCCGTCCATTTATTCTTACCGGCGAGAGCGATAGGGATAATCTTGTTATCCTTCAGTGTTTCACAGACGGCCTCGAATTCTTCTAAAGTTGTTGGTACTTTTAGTCCATACTTGTCAAAGATATCCTTTCTGTAGAAGAACAGGACACCGGTGAGTCCCTGCCATGGCACGGCATAAATGTGACCGTCAATAGTTACGGCCTTGAGCGCTGAAGGAATATACTTTGCCTTAAGGGATTCCTCTATCGCATCAAGCGGCTCTACCATACCGGAATTGATGTATTCAAGCAGAGTACCTCCACCCCATGTGTAGAAAAGATCAGGCGGTGTACCGGCACCCATGGCAACCTTTAGCTTGGTCTTGTAAGGATCATTCTGAATATGAACGACTTCAAGGTCATAACCGGGGTTTAACGCTTCAAAGAGCTTCGCATGTGCATCGGCGATCTGACCGAGAACCGAACTGGTTTCCACATCCCATAAAGAAAGTGAGTTACTGAACAGCATTCCTGCTGTAAAAACGACGACGAGCAACGATAACAACATGAGTTTCTTCATTAAAAACACCTCCGAATGTTTTTTTATTGAACGGGTGGGTTCCTGATCCACCCTTTGAAGACTTTCCACAAGGGTGAAAGACTACCTTCACCCCCGCGGAAAATCTCAAATCCCGTTAGATCCCAAACAGATAATCGTTTAATATGGATTCAAGCATCTCCTGCCTACCGGAAGCAGGCGGTTCTACTTTTCTGTCGACGATATAATCTTCACATTCGGCAAGCGAAAGGTCATTCTTTTCCAATTTTTTCTCCCATTCAGCCGTAAAACTCTCATATCTACCGGCGATAAAGCTCTCAAACACCTGATCCTCTATGAGTTTTGCCGCGGTCTTCAACCCAATGGCAAAGGTATCCATTCCGGCGATGTGACCGAAGAACAGATCCTTCTTCTCATAGGAGCCCCTTCTGACATGCGAATCAAAGTTCAGCCCGCCAGGGGCAATCCCGCCATTTTTAAGAATCTCATACATCGCAAGGGTTGTATCGTATACGTTTGTCGGGAACTGGTCCGTATCCCAGCCGAGAAGCATGTCACCCATATTCGCATCGACACTTCCCAGAACATCATTTACCCGGCAGTATCTCAGTTCATGCTGGAACGTGTGCCCGGCAAGCGTTGCATGATTGGCCTCTATGTTGAATTTAAATCCCTCGATTCCGTTTGTCTTCAGGAAAGCCTGGGCCGTCGCGGCATCATAATCGTACTGATGTTTTGTCGGCTCTTTCGGTTTCGGTTCGATGAGGAAAGTGCCGTCAAATCCGATCTCATTCGCATACGCCTGGGCCGCTCTGAACATGGAGGCGATATGTGCGGTTTCAAGGGCCATGTTCGTGTTCAGAAGCGTTTCATATCCTTCTCTCCCCCCCCAGAACACATAATTCTCTCCGCCGAGTGTCTTCGTCACTTCAAGGGCCTTTTTGACCTGAGCAGCCGAATAGGCGAGTACATCAAACGAAGGAGAACTGAAGGCGCCATGCATGAACTTCGGTGCGGCAAACAGATTGGCCGTACCCCAGAGCAGTTTGATTCCGGTATCGGCCATCAGTTTACCGACATGGGCAACCACCTTGTCAAGCAATGCGTTGGTCTCCCGGAGCGTGTCGAGCTCGGGGGCGAGATCCCTGTCATGGAAGCAGAAATACGGCGCACCGAGTTTACTCATGAATTCAAAAGCGGCATCCGCCTTTGCCAGCGATGCATCTAACGGATCGTCAAAGCGGTCCCAGGACCTGTTGAAGACCGGCGCACCAAACATGTCTTTTCCATCGGCACAAAAGGTATGCCAGTAGGCGATAGAAAATCTCAGATGCTCTTTCATCTTTTTTCCGTTGATAACCGCTTCAGGATCATAATGTCTGAATCCCATCAGCTCCTTTGACCCCCTGCCGACATATTGTATCCCTTCCACCCCGGGGAAGTATTCATTCATCATACCTATCACCTCGTAAAAGTTTTATTTGTTTCTATTATGAATAACGTTGAAATGCCACCAATGCAACTTCAGGAGACTCGGTTTCAGCCTCATCCCTCATCTACGCCTTATTCTTGTTCTTTGTCGCCATATCAAGCCAGACGGCAAACAGGATAACAAATCCCTTGATAATCGACTGCCAGAACATCGGCATGTTCATCAGACTCATCCCGTTGTCGAGACTCGCCATAACGATAGCCCCGACGACCGCTCCGCTGATTGAACCGATCCCCCCCGCAAGACTTGCACCACCTATAACACAGGCACCGATGGCATCCATTTCAGCAGAAGTTCCAGCCTGTACGGAAGCCGCATTCAGTCTTGAAGTCAGCAAGATTCCCGCAAGAGCCGCCATGAATCCGTTGATGACAAACACGAGCAGCATGACCTTTTTGATATTGATTCCGGAAAGGGCCGCGGCCTTTTTGTTTCCACCGATTGCGTAAACGCTCCTGCCAAACACGGTATTCCTGGACAGGTAGGAAAAGATGACCAAGGCCACGAGGGCAAACAACAACGACACCGGAACTCCACGATAGGAATTCATCATCCAGACAAACACGGCTATGAGTGCGATATAAACGATCAGTTTAAAGATTTCCATGATCAGTGAGCTTGTCTCAAATTGATACTTCAACTTGTTTCTCCTCGATCTGAAAACGATAAAGATGACAAAGAAAACCGCAACGGCTCCAATGAGGATACCGACCGTATTATTCAGATAACTCTTACCAATGATCTTGAACGTGTTGGAAAGCGGTCCGATCGTCGTTCCTTCCGTTATTCCGACCAGAATGCCTCTGAAGATCAGAAGACCGGCAAGCGTTACGATGAAGGAAGGTACCTTCATATAGGCAACCCAGAATCCCTGCCACAATCCGATCAGCAAACCGGCACCGAGTGTCAGCGTAATGGACAACGCCGGATTCATCCCGTTCCAGACATCCAGAATAGCGATAATTCCACCGGTAAGTCCGACAACCGATCCGACTGAAAGGTCGATTTCACCGAGAAATATGACAAAAGCCATACCGATGCCGAGAATCGAAGTGAAAACCGATTGTCGAAAGAGATTTGACATGTTTCTCGCCGTCAGAAAAGTCCCCTGAGTCAGTATAGAAAACAACCCCCATATGAGTACAAGCGCAATGATCATCATATACGTTCTTAAATTGAATTTCTTCAACAGATTATTTTTCAACTTTATTACCTCCAGCAGCCCAGAACATGATATCTTCCTGTGATATATCCTTCCCCCTGTTATCAAATTCCTTGACGATTTCTCCCTCACATAAAACAAGTATCCTGTCACTCATTCCGAGGATTTCCGGTAATTCTGAAGAAACCATGAGGATAGAAATACCCGATGCAGTCAGTTCATTCATCAGGACATAAATTTCATTCTTCGCGCCTACATCTATGCCCCTCGTCGGTTCGTCGATGATCAGAACTTTTGGATTCACGAGAAGATTTCTTGCCAGAATGGCCTTCTGCTGATTTCCCCCACTCAGATTCTGTATATTTGTCTCAAGAGAGGTTGTTTTGACATTCAACTTTTTCACAAATTCCTTGACGGAATAAATCTCCTTACTCTCATTGATCTGTATAAAATTGACAAAATCTCTGAGGCAGGCAATCGACACATTGCTCTTCACATCCATCGTTGGTATGATGCCAAGACTCTTCCGATCTTCGGATAAAAAGGCAAATCCGAGTTTAAGCGCATCAATCGGTGATCTGATAGAAACCTCTTTCCCATCGAGTTTCACTTTCCCGTGATACTTTCCCGGGAATCCCCCAAAGAGACTCATCACCAGTTCTGTTCTTCCCGCACCCATCAACCCGGAAAGCCCAAGAATCTCACCCTTTTTCAGATTGAACGAGGCATCTTTCACAATTGCTTTTTCAGGCATTTCCGGGCTGTATACCTGAAAGCCGGATACTTCAAGTATCTCTTCACCGGTTTGATGATTCCTTTCCGGATACATATCATTGATCTCTCTACCAACCATCATCTGAATAATAGCGGCCTCATCCACATCCTCAACCCTCTTCGTATCAATATTCTTTCCATCTCTGATGACGGTTACGGAATCGGCTATCCGTTCGATTTCATCCAGTTTATGTGAGATATATATACAGGTAACCCCATGTGCTTTCAGTTCCGCAAGATTTTCCATCAGAATGTCTATTTCCGAATCGGTAAGTGCAGCAGACGGCTCATCGAGAATCAGGATTCGGGCATTCTTTCGCATGGCCTTGGCAATCTCTATCAATTGCTGTTTCCCCACACCAATATTCCTGATCAGCGTCTTCGGTGTACAATCTCTGATTTTAAGTCGTTCAAGCCACTTCTCCGTTTCTTTATACATATAAGCCCAGTCAATACCAAATCTACCGACCTTCTGATTATTCATGAACAGATTTTCCGTAATATTGAGTTCTTCAAAAAGGGCCAATTCCTGATGAATAACGGCAATCCCCGCTTCTTCGGAATTTTTAATATGCAGAAATTCCCTTTTTTCACCGTTTATAAATATTTCACCTTCATAGGTCTTATAAGGATAAACACCACTCAAAATATTTATAAGCGTCGATTTCCCCGCACCGTTTTCACCACACAATGCATGTATCTCATTTTCCTTTACTTCAAGCGTCACATGATCCAAAGCCCTGACCCCGGGAAAGTCTTTGATAATATTTCTCATTTCTAAAAGGTTTCCCAAAATTCCCACCTCATTTTCTGAAAAGTAAAAGGGAACCCTTTCAGGTTCCCACTGATATTTGATTATTTAGGCCATTTGTCTTTTGGTACGTTCTTGTAGACTTCTTCCATTGTATGGAATTCATCAGCGATTACAACATCCATCATGTTATTTGCATCTACCTGTATAGGTGTGAGAAGGATAGAAGGAACGGCCTTGAATCCGTTGTCAACCGTACCGTTAGCCCTGACGAAGATATCCTTTTTGAGACTGACTGCGAGAATGGCTGCCTGTGTTGCAAGATCCTTGATCGGCTTGTAGATGGTCATCGACTGTGTCCCTTCAACGATTCTCTGACATGAAGCAACGTCCGCATCCTGCCCCGAGATTAAAACCTTTCCCGCAAGACCCTGGTCCATAAGTGCTTCAATTGCTCCGCCGGCCGTTGAATCGTTTGAAGCAACGATAACATCGATATTATTGTTGTTAGCTGTGAGTGCATTTTCAATGATCTTCATGGCCTCCTGGGGCAGCCAGTCCTTCGCCCACTGGTCTCCGACAACCGTAATCTTTCCCGCATCAATCAAAGGCTGAATCAGATTCATCTGTCCCTGTCTGAACAGTTTTGCATTATTATCTGTCGGTGAACCACCAAGAAGGAAGAATCTTCCGTTGTCTTTGTATCTGAGAAGATATTCCGCCTGTAATTCTCCGACTCTTACGTTATCGAAAGAGATATAATAATCGAGATCACAATCCATCAATAATCTGTCATAAGCGATAACCGGAATTCCATTTGCATGCGCCTCTTCTACGATTCCACCCATAACTTTCCCATTATGAGGAAGCACGACGAGCACATCCACACCCTGTGTGATGAGGTTTTCCGCCTGTGAAAGCTGAACACCATCCTGACCGTTTGCCGACTGAACCAATACCTTGGCTCCAAGTTTCTCAGCTGTAGCAACAAAAATATCCCTGTCATGCTGCCATCTTTCGAGTCTGAGATTATCCATTGTAAAACCGATGACAACCTCATCCTGAGCTGACATAATTCCTACGAACATCAATACCACTAACATAACCAATACAAACTTCTTCATAAAAAATCCCTCCGTTTGATTTTTAATGCTTTAAATGGTTATTTAAAGCAGTTGCGTTCCCTATGAATTTCTTTTCTCCCGACTATAAGTTATTTCGATTTAATTTATTGTATCAATTAATGTATTCACATCCAAAACCAATTAAAACGAATTACCATCGAAATTCGGGGATTATCATAGGAATCGTCAGATTATCAAGTTTTTTCGGAGATTCTTAATAAATATTAACGAGTATTATTTTCGATAAAACATTGAGTGGCTATGAAGCGGTGTGCCGAGCAACTCCATATCATATTTCCCTCAATCCTTTATAACAAGGCAATACAGCTGTGAACCATTCCAGATCAAACAGAACACCCATCAAACAAAAAAACGCACTCACCCTGTTCTCCTGTAAATAAGGGAGTTTCTAAAAACGGCCTCAGCAAAGCTATAAAAACACGGCATTCCCCCTCAACACACACAAACGTAAGGATATTTTTGTACCGGATACCGTAAATATGCACTATAATTAATTGAAGAAAACAACAAAAGAACATTAACGAACAATAATAACTCAAGAAATAACTCTCCGACATGTTGTCGGAGAGTTATGCGAAAATCAGAAGATCGATTCCGGTACGTAATAATCCGCTGCGTTTTCCGGGGTGATAAGCTCAGCTGCAAGAATAATCTTTGAAGGGATCTGCTTCTGATAGAAGCCGTTGAGTGGTTCGCCTCTGAGGGAAAGAACGGCCATGCTGATTCCCGTTGCAATCATGGACGGCGGATAGGTAACATCTGCCTTGACGAGTGAGTCGTTGTCGAGGACCTTCTTGATCATTTCCTTTGACCCTGCACCACCGAGGAACAGTTTGATATCGTCTCTTCCGGATTCCTTGTAAGCCTGAAGAACCCCCTTCAGCACGTCATCGTCCTGGGCCCATACCGCATCGATCTCATTGTATTTCTGAAGGTAATTTTCCATGATTTCCAGCCCTTTCTGTGTACTCCAGTTTGCCGGCTGTGAATCAAGGATTTCTATTCCGGGATACTGCGCGATCACTTCGTTGAACGCGTCAACCCTTTCACTGTTGATCACACATGGAATTCCCTCAAGCACAACGATCTTTCCCTTTCCGTTCAAGGCTTCGGCCATCCACTGACCGGATACCCTTCCCATCCCCGGATTGTCTCCCGCAACGTAGACGTTTTCCACCGGTTTCGTCAGACCTCTGTCGACGGATACGATAAAAATACCTTCATCATAAGCCTCTGCTACGATTGGGGTCAGTGGTGCCGAATCATGAGCAAGGATGACAAGGGCATCAATGCCCTTCACCATGAGGTCTTCCACATCTCCAACCTGTTTGGCCGGTCCGTCAGCCGTCACGAGGAAAAATTCGATGTCCGGATCTTTTGCCTGCCAGTCCTGTATGGCCTGCTGTGCGTACCAGACAATGCCTCCTGTCCATCCATGGTCTGCAGATGGAATCGAGACACCGATCTTAATCTTTTCCGCACCAAACACCGAACCGGCGAATACCATCAACACAATCAATAAAACACTCAGTAAGATAATACTTTTTTTCATGAATTGCACCTCCTGTATTTTCCCGTTGTAGGGTCTATCGTTTACTGTTTTTTCTTTCTCTGAATCAAAACCGCACCGATGATGACCAGACCTTTTACAGTTCCCTGCAAATAAGGTGAGACACCGAGCATATTCAGCATGTTGTTGACGATACCGAGAATAATGGCCCCGATAACCGTCCCGAAGATCGTTCCGCTTCCACCGGACATCGTCGTTCCACCGATGATGACGGCGGCAATGGCATCCAGTTCATAATTCTGCCCGGCGTTGGATGAACTGATCGAATTGAGTCTTGAAGAGAGCAGCACCGCCGTCACCGCAACCGTCACGCCGATGATCACATAGGCGAGGAACCTGATCCGGTCTATCTTTATCGCCGCATATTTGGCCACCCTTTCATTGGAGCCGATCGCACAGATATATCTTCCGTATCTCGTGTGATTAAGGATCACCGAGAACAAAACTGCAAGCCCGATAAAGATCCAGACCGGGATAGGGATGCCGAGAAAATAGCCCATGCCGAGTTCGGGAAACAGATCGCTCTGTGAGCGAAATTCACCCGCTCCGCTGATATAAAGGGTTAAAGAGCGGTAAATAGCCATCGTACCGAGTGTAACGATGAAGGGGGCAACCCTCCCCTTGGTGATCACCAGACCGTTTATCGCCCCAAATCCCGCACCGATCCCGATCGCTGCCAATACGGCCACGATAATGGCCCAGATTCCACCGCCGAGGGCATTCAGGACCAGAATGGCAATCCCACCTACGAGTGCCGTCATGGAGCCAACCGACAGATCTATCCCCCCGGTGATGATGACAAAGGTCATGCCGAGTCCGATGATCCCCGTATAGGAAACCTGTCTCAGAATATTCATGAGGTTTCTCGTCTTCAGGAAATACGGGCTGGCAATTGCCGATATCACAAACAAGATGACCAATGCAAGAAGCGGTCCCCATTTTTCCGCACTGAAATTTTTAAGAATTTTTGGTGTTTTCAAATCAAGCCACTCCCTTCAAGCCTGTTGCATGCAGCATTATTTCCTCTTCATTGATGTCATTTCCCTGTAGAATGCCGGTGATCTTCCCTTCCTTCATCACGACCACCCTCGAACACATCCCGATAATCTCTTCGAGTTCCGATGAGATAAAGATGCAGGAAATTCCCTTCTGAGCCAGTTCGTTGAGAAAATAATAGATCTCGCGCTTTGCGTTGACATCTATTCCCCTCGTCGGCTCATCGACAATGAGAATTTCAGGTTTCGTGTCGAGACTCTTGGCCAGGGAAACCTTCTGCTGATTCCCCCCGCTGAAAAATTCAAGGGCGGTTTGCAGCGAAGCCGCCTTGATCTTAAAACTGTCCACATAATACTGCGCGGCCGCCCTCTCTTTTTTATGATCGATCAGAATCCTTGCGTACTCTGGAAGGGAGGACAACGTGATGTTCTCGATGATGTCAAAGCTCGTGATGATCCCCGTCCCCTGACGGTCTTCGGAGAGGTAGGCAAGCTTTTTCCTGATAGAATCTCCCGGATTTCTGATCGTTACTTCCTTCCCATTTATCCTGACCGCTCCGGATGACTTTTTTCTGATCCCTATCAGTGTCTCCGCCATCTCGGTTCTTCCGGCACCGACAAGACCCGCAAAGCCGAGAATCTCGCCCTTTCTGAGATCAAATGAGATGTCCTTCAGTTTTCCTCTGACGGAGATATTTTCCACTTCAAGGACCTTTTCATCCGCTATGTTCAGTTTCGGCGGGAAAATTTGTGACAGTTCTCGACCGACCATCAGCGTTGCCATCCTGTGTTCATCGACGTTTTCAATGGCCTCCACAACGATCTGTTCCCCGTCACGCAAGACCATAACCCGGTCACAGATCGTCTTGATCTCCTTCAGCTTATGCGAGATATAAATAATCGTAACGCCTCGTTCCTTCAGCTTGTTCATGATCTTAAACAGAACCTCGATTTCCGACCCCGTTAAGACCGTCGTCGGTTCATCCATGATGAGAAATTTGCTGTCATAGGCCAGTGATTTGGCAATTTCTACCATCTGTTTCTGTGCCACACTGAGATTCTGTATCTTTTCAGTGGGATCGATCTGTGTATGCAGCTCCGCGAGAAGCTCTTTGGTCCTCTCGATCATCCGCCTCTTGTTCAGGAGCACCTTTTTTCTGTATTCCTTTCCGAGAAAGATATTTTCAAAGACGGTCAGTTCCCCGATCAGGTTAAACTCCTGCGGAATCAGACTGATCCCGAGCTTCCTGGCGTTCAACGGGTTGAACTCCTCTATCCGTTTACCCTCAAAATAGAGTTCTCCCTCGGTCGGTGTGTAGATCCCGCTGATGATCTTGATAAGCGTAGACTTTCCGGCACCGTTTTCACCGATGATGCCAACCACTTCGCCCTTTTCTATATCGAGCTGAACGTTGTTCAGAACTCTGACCTTGGAAAATTCCTTGCTGATCCCCTCTATTCTGAGAATATCCCCCCCCATATCATCACACCTCAGTCCGATTTGATCGCATCGTCAAATGCAATATCCGAAGGTTTAAAATCCACCTGCCTGACGAATTCAAGGGACTCCATGGCCCCGTGAACCCTGTCCATCCCCGAATCTTCCCATTCGACGGAGAGCGGGCCTTGATAATTTATGGCATTCAGCTCACGGATAATCTCCTCAAAATCCACATCACCATGACCGAGTGATCTGAAATTCCAGCCTCTTCGATTATCTCCGAATTCCATATGCGAACCGAGGATGCCGGAACGTCCGTCGAGCCTGACGGCTGCATCCTTCATATGCACATGATAGATCCTGTCCGGAAAGTCCCGGATCATGAGATGCGGGGTCATTCCCTGCCAAAGCAGATGACTCGGATCAAAGTTGATTCCCAGTGTTTTTCTGTGTTCAAAGGTCTCCAGCAGTTTCTGTGTGCTGTAATAATCGAAGGCAATTTCAGTTGGATGAACCTCCAGGGCGAATTTTACGCCATATTTGTCAAATTCGTCGAAAATTGGATCCCATAACTCCCTGACCTTTTTAAATCCCGCATCCACCATCTCCTGCGACGTCTGCGGGAAAGAATACCAGAAGGCCCAGACCGGTGAACCGGTAAATCCCGTGATGATATCACAATCCATATTCTTCGCCGCCTGAGGGGCCATTGTCATCATTTTAATGCCCCATTCCCTGATCGCTTCAGAGTTCCCGGCCAATTCAGAGGGGGCAAAGCCGTCGAGTCTCGGATCATAACGATCCGCCACACATTGCCCGATGATATGCGTTCCAAGTGCCCAGGTTTTCAGATGATTTTTTTTGAGAATCGCCTTTTTCTCTTCACAATAAGCCGGATCCGTTGCGGCCTTTTCTATATCCATATGATCTCCCCAACAGGCGATCTCCAGCCCGTCATACCCCCACTGAGAAACCATCTGACACAACGTTTCAAATGGCAGATCCGCCCATTGTCCTGTAAATAAAGTAACCGGTCTCATCAACATTCCCCCTTATCACTCGTAATTAAAAGAACCGTCAACTCTGATTCCTCCTTCATTACTGCTCTTCACACAATCGGCAACGAACTTGATTCCCCGAACGCCATCCACAACATCTGTAAAGATATGGCGTTCATCCGGTTTTATTTCGGCCTTTCCCGCCTTTAAAACCTCACAGTAATTTCTGTAGAGATTTCCAAAGGCCTCAAAATACCCCTCCGGATGACCGGCCGGAATCCGCGAATAAGCCTGAGCGGCCCCGCAAACGTAGCCGTTCCCCCTGTTCATGATCTGAACCGGTTTGCCTTTCAAGGCCAGATAAAGGGTGTTCGGTCTTTCCTGCGCCCATTCTATCCCGCCTTTTGTCCCGTATATCCTGATCTTCAATCCGTTCTCATTTCCGATGGCGATCTGTGAAGACCAGTAAATTCCCTTGGCGCCACCTTTATAATCCAGACATATCCTCGCGTTATCGTCCAGCAGCCGGCCTTCGACAAACGTGTCAAGATTCGCAGAAAGCGATTCTATCTCAAGACCCGTCACATAATGCACCATATTCTCCACATGTGTCCCGATATCACCAACACAGCACGAAAGACCGGCCTGCGTCGGGTCCACACGCCATTGCGCCTGCTTGTTATCCGTCTCTTCCGCCTTATCCGACAGCCAGTCCTGAGGATATTCGGCCATGACCATCCGGATAACCCCGAGTTCGCCCGAACGTACCAGCCTTCTCGCCTCTTGAACCATCGGATAACCTGTATAGGTATAGGTCACCATAAATTCAAGCCCCTTTTCCACGGCAAGTGTCATCAGTTCATATCCCTGCTCAACGGTAAAGGCCAGCGGTTTGTCACAGACAACGTTTATCCCTTTTTCCAGAAAAGCCTTTGATGCGGCATAATGCATACTGTTCGGAACGACAATCACGACGAAGTCTATGCCGTCTTCTCTTGCCGCTTCCTTTTCAGCCATATCGAAGAAATTATCATACACCCGTACATCATCCAACCCCCAGCGGTTGCCCGCCTGCCTGTTTTTTTCGGCATCCCTTGAAAAGCAACCACAGACAAGATCTGCCGAATGATCAAGATCTATGGACGCCTTATGAACCGGACCGATAAAAGATCCCGGTCCACCTCCGACCATTCCGTATCGTAGTCTAAAAATACTGCCTTTTTCAGCCATTTAAAATCCTCCCGTATTTAGAAGTTTTTTTATTCACTTATAAGGTCATTGATAAAAGTTAGAAAATCAACAAAGTCTTCTTTTTTTTATTGTATCAATTAATCTAATGGATTTCAAAGACGATGAGGCCGCTTTATCTCTAAAATAAAAAGATGACACTCAATCAACAGAAAATATCAAGTCTTTTTATCGTTTTTTAAAAGATATTATGCACCGTTATTTGCCCAATCTGATCCCGATAAACTGTGAATCAGTAAGAAATGACCCGTTCTAAAAGAATCATGGGTTTTTATGTTAAAATTCAGTTGAGTACGGTCCACAGAATCTCTGAATTCAGGGTGAATGATGACAAAGGAAGCCTTTTCTGCCTATAAAGACAAATTTGTCAGACGGCTGAGACATTCGTCAGACGAATCGTATCAAAGGCGGCGGTTGAAACCGATATCACCATCAGTGCCGGGCTGTCCAAAACGGCTGGAACGGTTCTATTACTGGAAAAATCTGATGAACTGATAGATGTCGCAAAAAATGCCGGTAAACACAGATGTTTTACTTCATGAGAATCATCAGAGGAGGATAAAATGAAATTACATGACTTTAAACTGGAAGTATTCTTTGGAAAATATGAGTTCACTGCCCCTTATCTGCTGTCGCAGTCCGATTGCGAAACGATGTCCGTCTCCGCCTTACTATCGCTGGAACCGGGAGCGGAGACGGAATTTCTGCACGAAAGACTTGGCTATACGGAAGTTACGGGAAACCCCGAACTTCGGCAGGCGATCTCAAGACTCTATACCGGTCAACGCCCGGAAAACATCATCGTTCATACCGGGGCACAGGAGGCCATCTTCAATTTCATGAACACCTTCCTCGACAAAGGCGATCATGTCATCAGCCAATTCCCCATCTATCAATCCATTTATTCCGTTGCTGAGGACATCGGCTGCGAAGTGAGCAGATGGGAGATCAAACAGGATGAACAGGGATGGCATATGGCTATCGATGAGCTTGAGTCGCTGATCACGCCACAGACCAAACTGCTCTGCATCAACAACCCCAACAACCCGACGGGATTCATCTTTTCCGAAGGGGAAATGAGGAAAATTGCCGAAACAGCGGACAGACATGGACTGTTCGTCTTCTGTGATGAAGTCTATAAAGGGTTGGAACTCGACAATGTCAAAAGGCCCTGGTTTGCCGACATCTATGATCGTTCGCTATCACTCGGGGTCATGTCAAAGGCATACGGTCTTCCCGGATTGAGAATCGGCTGGACCGCGACAAAAGACAGGAAAATTCTGGACGGGCTGACGAAGATGAAACACTTCACCAGCATCTGTAACAGCTCGACTTCCGAATTTTTATCGATAGTCGCCTTGAAACACGGCGAAGCAATACTGGAGAAAAACAAAAAGATCATAGAAAGGAATCTGAAAACATCGGATAGATTCTTTGAGAAATATAAAACGCTCTTCCGATACAACAGACAGATGGCCGGCCCTGTCGCTTTCCATGAAACAAAGATAAGAACACCGATGGCAGAGCTGAGTGAGGACCTTGTCCGGAAGAGCGGGGTTCTCCTGCTGCCTTCTACCGTTTATGATTATCCGCATCAGTATTTCAGAATGGGCTATGGAAGGTCGAATTTTGCGGAAAATCTCAAAATACTGGAAAGATATCTTGAAACCACTCATCTGAATCTTAAGAGATAATCCAAAAGACTGATAAGCAGACGCTGCCGAAAAATGAAAAATCCCCGCTTGGCGGGGATTAGAGCGGATGCAAGGGGTTAGTCAAATTTCTATTCAAAACCTTGCATCCAAGCCCTTGAAATATCTCTGTGGCACTTTTAAAAAAGACTTTTCAGTTATTCAGCAAGCCCTATTTATCTATCTTAAATTTCCTGACTTCGTCGGACAACTTCGCCGATAGCGAGTTCAACTCTTCCGCCGAATCGCTCACATGAACCGTAGAATCACTCTGTTCGGAAATTGCGCGGTTCATATCCTTCATCTGTTCCGTGATTTCTTCCATAGATTTGGCCGAGGTGACCATTCCGGATGCCATTTCCTCCGTTGCAGCACTCTGTTCCTGTGCGGAAGCGGACAGAGCCTCTATCTTGCCGCTGATGGAGTCAACGGAAGAGGAGATATTTGCAAATTCACTCTTTATCTTATTTGTTCCTTCAACGAGTTCCTCATAGAGTTCAACGGTTTTATCCACCGCCGTATTGGCCTTCGACGCGCTGTCATCGATCTCATTCAGTATGGAGGCAATATTCTGAGTGGCGCTCTGACTCTCTTCTGCCAGCTTTCTGATCTCATCCGCAACAACCGCAAAACCTTTTCCCGCTTCTCCCGCTCTTGCCGCTTCTATGGCGGCATTCAACGCAAGCAGATTCGTCTGTTCCGAGATGGAAGAGATCGTATTGACAATCTGCTGGACATTTCCCGACTGTTCCGCCACGATCTTGACAAGCTTCATGGCCTCACGGTTCTGCACATCCACCTTGTTCATCATCTCATTCTGCTTCTTCAGTTCATCCGTCCCCGTATCGGTGGATTTTTTTGTAGACAACACTTCATCCGCGAGTTCCTGTGCCGTAGAGGAAACACTCTGCGCCGAAGAGGAGATTTCCTCTATTCCGGCATTCACCTCTTCTATAGAGGCCGAGGTATCCTGTACGTTGTGAACAACCGATTCGGACTGTGAATTCAGTTCCTCTCCGATGGCACTGTTTTCCTCCGCGATAGAGGCCAGTTCCCCAGAGGCTCTGTCTACCGATTCTACAGCCTGACGGACTGAATTGATGGAATCTCTTAACGATTGTCCCATGACGTTTAAAGAATCGGCCATCTGTCCGATTTCATCCTTGTTTTTCACGTTAAATTCCTGGGTAAAATCTCCGGTTCCAAATTCCAGGATTCCCTTCGCCATCATCTTGATCGGTTTTGCCAGCATATTGCCGAGTATATAGGCAACAAACAGGATGATGCCCAGGACAACCGCCGTTATGATGATGACCAACCACTGGAGGTTATTGAGGGATTCCATGACCTCATTCTCCGGTATCGTCTCGATAAAATACCAGCCCGCACTCAATTCTTTGATGGCGGCTATCTTCAGTTCGCCCTTGTAATTGTAATGAAAGACACTCTCATTATTTTTTATCGCTTTAACAACACTG
>ERZ795057.880-NODE-880-length-28983-cov-25.484029_pt1 | contig 28983 bp, 25 predicted proteins | sample MGYA00375141_ERZ795057 | MGnify/ENA primary metagenome ERZ795057 (study PRJEB30186, sample SAMN05720163) | activated sludge metagenome | isolation source: Anaerobic digester | place: Hong Kong | collected 2015-01-26 ...
ACTTGGAATTTGGTGCTTGGAATTTGGTGCTTTATTTTACCTATCTAACCATTCCTTAAACTCAGCAACTTTTTCGCGGCTAACAATTATATCCTCTTCGGTTTGCACATTGAGTTTTAGCTTTAACCGGCTTCCGGAGTAGGAAATAATATCGGAAATTGACGAAAGAGAAACGATATGTTTGCGGCTTACCCTGAAAAAATCAGTTGGATTTAGCATTGCTAAAATCGTATCCAGCGAATTATCTATTCCATAATCGCGACCTGTTTTTACTCTAATAAACGAACTTTTTTCGCTGCTATAAATTAACGCGATTTCCTCTACTGGTATCATTCGAATATGCTCGCCAACTTTTACTACGAATCTGGTTTTGTAGGTATTTGTTAGCATAGCTAACGCTCGCTCAATGGCATCAGTGTCAAAACTTTTTGCTTTTGTAGTAAAACCTTTCTGAAACTTTTCAATTGCAATTTTCAGTTCCGTTTCATCGATAGGTTTTAGCAGGTAATCGATGCTGTTAACTTTAAATGCTTTTATTGCGTACTCGTTGAAAGCAGTTGTAAAAATTACAGGAAATTCAACCTGAACCTGCTCAAAAATTTCGAAGCTGAGTCCATCAGCTAGCTGAATATCAAAGAAAGCCAAATCGGGATGTTCACTGGCGTTAAGCCACTTTACCGCTGATGAAACTGAATCGAAGGTTACCAAATGTTCCAAGTCGGGTGAAACATTCGAAATCATCCTTTTCAGCCGTTCGGCTGTGGGTTTCTCGTCCTCGGTAATAATGTATTTCATAAATTTTACTTTAACTTATCGCTACCTATTATTGGAGTTTTGACTGTATAGTACTCACTATCAACAATAATCTCCATTTTTTTGTCTGACAAAAACTCGTACCGTTTGCTTATTGTATTTAACCCAATTCCGCCAGAGTCCAGAATGGTTTTACGCTTTTGAAGGTTGTTCTGCACAATAATGTAGTTGTCTTCCCGCCACACTTTAACGGTTAGGGGTTTTTCGTTAGATATTACGTTGTGCTTAAAGCAGTTTTCGAGTAAAATTTGAAGCGAAAGCGGTATTATTAAACCCGATGTTTCGTTAACATCAATATCAACCTTTAAATTTTCACCGTGCCTAATTTGATGGAGAAATGTAAACGATTTTATGAATCGAATCTCTTCGTCAATCGCAACCAACTCTTTCTCCCGCTGTTCCAAAACGTAGCGATAAATGTTCGAGAACTGCTGAATAAATTCCTTGGCTTTTGCAGGATCGGAATCGACAAGTGAGCTCAGTACGCTTAAGCTGTTGAACAGGAAGTGCGGATTTACGTTACTTTTTAGCGCATCGTATCGAAGCTGGATTGTTTCCTGCTTCAACTTCTCCTCGTTAATAATTGAAACCCTCCACCATTTAAAGAACTGTACAAAATAGAATAGTACTGTAATGAAAAGCGAAATAATGAATGTTACCGCCATCTGAGGAAAAATCCAATCGAAATTCTCTTGGATTTTTACCTTGTAAATTGTTTGAAATACGTAGAAGTAAACTGCAAAAATTGCTATTCCTGTATAAACAATCGATAGGATTAGATCCATCGAAAGTGTTAGCTTCGGGTTCTTATTCCAGGGGAATTTCTTGCTGTTAAACCAGCCAATAAACTGGTTGCCCTTCCAAATTGAAATTGCCAACAGGAATCCGAACTGTGTGTTCTTAAGGAATGTATGAATATCACTAAAAAGCCTATTACCCATAAAGAAGTAAACAACCACAATGCTCAATGTGTAGGCCAAAAGTAAATCCCTAGCCTGTTGTACTGAAAACCGAACCCACTTATTATTTGTCATATAATTACTTTTCGCAAATTCATTAATAAGCCAAAATTACAACTTAATACTTTATATAGCCTTAGTTGGACAAACGCTTCTACAATCGGTGCAAAGTATGCACTCCGGGTGATTAATCTTTTTCCCTTCTTTGATGTAACTCATCACATCAATGCCCATGGGGCAAATTTTGTTACATGCGCCACACTCGATACATTGATTTCCTGTAGGTTTGATTTTAATCAAACTTACGCTGCTTGATGGAATCATTACAAGTGAAACCGGGCAAAGATGTTTACAGAAGAATCGTTTATCAGAGAATATAAATGCCAGAGGAACTGCAAGTAGGTAGTAAATTCCATTCCCAACAAACATCCAGTACATTTCCCGTTTATTGATGTAGTTATGTATTACATCGTAGTTTAGTGCAAAAACCAGATACACAGGAATTAGAATTGAAATTGCTAAAGTTAAAAATCGTAAATGCTTTAATTTTGGTGAAACTTTTTGAGGTGAACTTTTTATTGGAAGCCAGTCGAGAACAGCTGCAGTCCAGCAAGCCCAACCGCAGAAACCTCTTCCCCAAATAAGCGGCCCGAGAATTTTTGCAATCAAATAGTGAATAAATCCTTTCCCAAAAAATCCAATCAATACAATAAGTACAATTCCCTCCAGCTGAAAATTCTCCCTGTTAACTATTGGAACAAAAAGGAGTAAGCAAGGAAGAATCATCAGGATTGATACTTTGCGCCCAATAATTTGCTTCTTCCCTTTTTGCGAAGCGCGAATTATCATTCCAACCGTAATGGAAAAGCCAATCCATGGAAAAATTACCCAGAATCCCCACCATCTTAAAATGAATTCTAAAAGAGTTGCTACAGAAAGACCAATAATGAGAGGTAGAAACTTTTTCATTGGAAGAATTTTTTGAATGAAGAAACTTAGAAATATAAGAATTTTTCGTGGTAAAAGTAAACTCGCCATTGGTAACCTAGTAATCTAGCAACACAATGACGAGTTTTATACTACTTTATTGGTTTTCTGCACTACATCTTTCAATCATTCGCTGGTTACTTTTGGCTCCCCACTTTGGGTCAATGCCATCTTTCCCATTTTCTTTTTCGAAATTCTCTTTTGCTGCCAGAAACTTTGGAAGCGCATTTTTGCTTCCCCCACCAAACATTTTGGGTGTAAAGTAAATGTTCTGTGCCAGAAGGAAACCCGCTCTCGGGTTATTTGGGTTTTCGCTTACAGCTTTCTCAAGAACTTCAGCAGCTTTCTGCGAGTAGCTCATCCCACGCATGGGGCTAACTTGGATTCTTCCCTGATATAAAAATCCTTGCAGTGCAAAAAGTTCCGACTTATCTCCGCCAAGTTCCAATGCTTTATCAATACTTTTTTGAGCTTGATCGAGAATTGCATCCTTCTTATCGCCATCTTTTTCCCAGAAGCTGGAGTTAATTTGAGTGAATGCCAAGTAGTAGAACGATTCCCACCTGTTTCCTTCGGCAACAGAAATTCGCTCAAACCGGCTGACAACATTCTGCATATCAACTTGGGTTTTAGCGCTATCATATAATGCTAGCGTTTCCTTAATTGCGCTTTCAAAGTTTGGCTTCTGAGCCATTACGTTTCCTAACATGGTTAGGGCTGCTGCGATGATAATTAGTTTTTTCATTTTCTTGATTTTTAAAGTTATTTATTGACTAAGAATGGAACGCAGATGACACCGATATAACAGATTTACACAGAATAAATCAGCGATTATCCGCTTAATCAGCGTCATCAGCGTTCTATAGGGTAATGAATATTCCTACAAAGTAAAATCTCTTACTTTCCGATTTAACCGGAAATGCTTCGTAAATTCCTTCCTCGTTTGGTTTACTGTAGTATCGGTAGCCAAAAATATTATCGCGTCCTAAGAGATTATTTACAGACATATAAATGATGGTTGGCTTTTTGAAGATTGTGGTTAAGTGACTACAGTTTAAACTTATATCGTTGTAGTAGGGAGTTTTTCCATCCATAAATTTATCGCTGTTTGGGTTGTTGTATGGACGTCCACTGGCAAAAGTAACCGACATACCGAATTGTGTAGTAATACTTTGCACCCACTTTTTCCCTACAAAACTTGCTGTATGTTCTGGGGCAAAGTGCGGTGTTACCATTTCGGGATAATCGCGGTATTTTCGCTTTGAATCAACGTAGGAGTATGAAAACCAGTACTCAAAACTTTTGAAAGTTCTTCTATCGCGGAAGAAAACATCAACTCCTTGAGAATAACCGCTTCCTGAGTTTGAGTACAAATCGCCATTCCAAAATTCTGTGGAATTGTAGGTTACCAAATCCTTATAATCTTTCCTGTACCCTTCAACCCTAAGAATCCTGTCGCTTCGCTCCCATTGATAGTTTACAATGTAGTGGTTAGCCTGCTCAAAGTTGAGCGAGTGAGTAAATCGAAGTAATGTTTCCTCGGGAGTTTGGTAAAAGTTTCCGTAGGCAATTGAAACCTGCGCCGATTTTGTAAGTTTTACTGCTGCTGAGAATCGTGCTGCTATGTTATAGTCGTTGAGTAAGGTGCTGTACTCTGAGCGAACTCCGGCACGAACAGCTAGGAAATCAAGAGGACGAAATTCTGTTTCGGCAAATGCTGCAGAACCAAAATCGTTGAATATGCTGTTATTGTGGAAAAGTGTAGTATCAACAAAGTAATCCTGGTTGTAGTGATTGTAAGTTTCTTCAGCGCCAAATATCAACGATACGTTGTTTGTGAAATTCTTTTTGAGTACAAGTTTTGCTTGCGCATTGTTATTTCCCTCATCAATGTTAAAACTTTCCATATCCAACTTGTTTTTATCGTAGGTAAAAGCAACACCGCTTTTAAGAATCCAACCATTGCCCAAATCGTCGCTGTATGAAATATTGGTGTAACTATTCTTATTTGCAATTGCAATATTGGCCATTGATCCGGGAATGGATAAATCTGGATATTCCAATCCAAATCGTGTTCCCGAGAAAGTGCTGAATGCTTTCAGTATTCCGCTCTCAGAAACTTTCTGACGAAAAGTAAATGTTGTTCCTACCGACTCCGGATACTGATTCATGCTGAATTTGCTTGGGACTAACTGAAAGTACGGAGTGAGATTTGTGTAATCAACTCCAAATGAAGCAGCAGTTTTATCACCTTTCACTGTTTGCGAAACGCCTCCACCAACAGTCATAATTGAAACATCGGTTTGAGTTTGCTGGGGAAATGAGTTTGTATTCAAAATCAACGCTGATGAAAGTGCCTGTCCGTATTCAGCCGAATATCCACCAGTACTAAAGGTTGTTCCGGTAAAAAGAAAAGGTGAAAATCTTCCACGGCTCGGCAAATCGGGAACGTTGGAACTGTAAGGTTTTTTCGAAAGCAACCCGTCGATAAACGTTTTGGTTTCGTAACCATCGCCTCCGCGAACAAAGAGTCGTCCATCTTCGCCAACAGTTGCAGTTCCTGGTAACGCAGTTAGCGCTCCGTATATATCACCGGTAGCACTGGGAGTTGTAACAATATCCAATGGTTGGAGAGTAACACTGCGTTTACGATCGGCAGTTTCGTATGTTCCTGCAGTTATTACAACATCTCCCAAACGATTCGATTCATCTTTAAGTTTGAAAACTACTTCAACACCTTTCCCTGTAATTTCAACCTCCTTCTCCTGAAGAGCAAATCCAATAAAAGTTGCAACAAGAGTTTGATTTCCTGTAAGAGAAGTCTTGAAAGAAAATGAACCGTCGTCGGTTGCAGCAGTTCCATCGTAGGAACCTTTTACAAAAACATTGGCTCCGGTTAGCGGTTCGCCTTTCGAATCGGTTACTTTGCCTTTAATTGTTGTTTGTCCTATCGAAACAAAAAACGAAAGAAGAAGTGCTGCTAGTAGTATTGTTCTCATGGTTTTATTTTTGCTACAAAGATTGCTTAACCCCTTTCAGCAAGATTTACTTTTGTTGCTATCCAATTGACTTATCTTGCTTTCTGCAGCAAAATTGAGAACGATAAACGCGTTTAAAAATAAAAACCCGATGAGCTGTCGCTTCATCGGGCTGAATTGTTGTTATTGCACCACTAATCGTGTAGGAGTTAATCCCATTCTATAACTATCCTGGTAACTAAGTCATCACCCGACACCTCATCGATAACCTCTATTCGCAAAGCCGATTTTAGCGTTATCTCAAGGGTTTGCTCAACCCATCCGGCAATACGGTGCATAATAAGCTTTTCGCTAACATGAAACTTAGAAAGTTCTATAACACATCGCTTATCCTTACTTTCAACTACCTTAATATCAGACGGTTTGTAATAAGCAGAAAAAATACTGGATGCACGGCTCAGCACGAAGTGTGGGCTACTTACGCGTATGAAAATTTTATAAATTCCCTTTAAGGCAACATCTGCGCTATACCTTCCAAGAAGAAGTGCAGCTTTAACATGATTCCCATCGTAAAATAGGTCACCAACCATTTGAGTTGGAATTATCACCGAATCGATTAGGTTGTACCAACTTGTAGCATATATAGGTTGTTCGAAAATTTTTCTTGACGATTCGGGCATCGATTGGAGCCACTCCAGAAAATGTCCCGGAAACTTCTCTTTTACAAAGTCTGGAGTTGTTTTTACAGCAGTTCCTTTTATTTCCATTTGGTATGGTTTATATGGATTTACTATCACAAAGATATAAAAATACTTTAACACCCATTTCAGAATATTTTTTTGGTAAATTCATAAAGAAATAACACTGGTGACGAAAATCACCTTTCCTCTAAAGTAATCATTATCAAAAAAATTGTTAAATCTTAAATTACCAAATACTAAAATGTTTTAGATTATTGTTAAACTTGTGCAACTCAACAGAAATAAAAACGTAAATAACGTTTATAAATGTTTCTGATGCAGTGACATTATTTAAAAAATCAACATCTAACCATTAAATGAAGGGAACCCGCTTTAAATTAACAATTCTTGCAATATGCCTAGTATTGTTCCCCTTCTACATCCTGGCAAATAAGTCGTTAAATCTAGAACATATTGAATCGGATAGTATCGATTTTTCTATTGATTCACTTGAACATATTATTACCAGAACATACGATTTATATTATATCTACGACCTTTCTTTATCGGTAAGTTATGCCGAAAAGGCAATGAAATCGTTCGAGAGGCAAGGTATTCTGGATGCTGTTGTACAGATGCTATACGTTCAGGGAAACCTTTACCGGTTCGACAACCAGCATGATAAAGCCTTAAACTTTTTTCTTCTTGCTCTCGATAACTATAGAACGCTAAATAACAAGAAAGGCGAATCGGCTACTCTTAACCAAATTGGTTCCATTTACAGGTTGCAGGGAAACTATCCTGGCGCTTTGGAATACTTCTTTTCAAGTTTGAAAATAGCTAACGAAACTCAAGACTCATTGAGCATTGCCAGCGTTTTAAATAGTATTGGTATTGTTTACTTCTACCAAAAAAACTACGATAAAGCTCTCGACTACTACAAGCAATCGCTGAACTACGAGCTCTTAAAAAACGATGAATATGGCATTTCCGTTTCATACATTAACATTGGCGAAGTGTACCAGCATAAGGGAGATTTAAAACAAGCTCTCGACTACTATCTTCGCGCTCTGATTCTTGCAAAAAAGCATCAGGAAAAAGACGAGGACAAGGATGGGGTCGGAATCCTTTACAACGAAATTGGTTCCATATACAGTCAACTAAGCGATATAAACCTGGGATCAACATACCTGAATAAAGCCCTACAGATATTTAGCGAGATTGACAACAAGCAGAGGCTAGCAGAATGCTACGTCAACCTAGGAAAGTTAGAAAAGAATACCAAGCACTTTAATAAAGCGATAAAGCATTTTAACAAATCACTCGATTACGCAATCTCAATCAATGCTTTGGATCTAGTTGCAGAATCGAACAGGTTGCTTAGCGAAATATACGAGCAGCAGGGAAACCAAACTAAAGCTTATAGCCATTACAAGAAATACATTCAGACCCGCGATAGCCTCTTCAACGAGGATAACACAAAAAAATCGGTTCAAGCTGAAATGCTATACCATTTCGAGAAACAGATTCATGAATCGAAACTTGAACAAGCCCGAAAGGATGCCATGGCCAAAGAGTTTGTTAGGCGGCAACGCTTAATGCAAAACTTAATGGCAATAATTGTTCTCATGCTTATTGTGGTTGTAGCTGTAGTTTACAATGCATTTAAAAGTAAGCAAAAAGTAAACGAGAAGCTGCGGATGCAGCAGGATGAAATAGTTGAGAAAAACGAGGAGCTGCTTCAACAGCAGGAAGAAATTCTGGCTCAACGCGACGAGATTGAGAATAAGAACCACTACCTTGAGCAAACCCAGAAGATTATTGAAGCTAAAAACGATCGTATAATTAGTAGCATTGAGTACGCTCAAACCATTCAGGAAGCCATTCTCCCTAACGAGGAGCAGCTTACGCAATATTTTCCCGATCACATGGTTATTTTTCTTCCAAAGGATATCGTTTCGGGCGATTTTTACTGGTTCAGCTCCATTGATAACCTGCTGTATGCAGCAGTAATTGATTGTACTGGTCATGGTGTTCCCGGCTCATTTATGTCGCTCATTGGTAACACCATGCTAAACCAAATAATAAACGAATGGCAAACACGCGATCCGGGACTGATTCTTGAGTTAATGCACCTCCAGGTACGAAAAGCTTTAAAGCAGGATAACACAAACAGCAAAGCTCACGCCAGCATGGACATTTGCCTTGTTACCATTGATCCCCAAAAAGGTGTAGGAACCTTTGCCGGCGCCAGCAGGCCACTCTACCTGTTTCAGAATAATACCTACAAAAAAATAAGTGGCGACTGCCGTTCGGTTGGAGGTTACCAGCGTGAAAGCAAGCGATACTTCACCAATTTTGACTTTGACATTACCAAACCCACAACCATCTACCTAACAACCGATGGATTCGCTGACCAGATGAACAGTAACGTAAGAAAGTATGGCACTAGAAGGCTAATAAAACTGCTTCAGGATATCCATAACGAACCCATGGCCAAACAAAAGGAAATCCTCCTGACCGAATACCATAATCACAAAAAGGATGCTGAACAGATTGATGATATCTGCATTTTAGGTTTAAAGGTTTAATTCAACCTTCTATATATGTAAAGGGCCATCGAAACCAACTGGAATTCCCAGCTGCATCCAAATAAAAAGTAGCACAATCCAAAGAAGTAAAAACAGCAGGGTGTAAGGAATCATTAATGAAATAATGGTTCCAATACCATACTTCTCGTCATACTTCTCGGCGTAGGTTACAATTAGCGCAAAGTAGCTCATCATTGGGGTAATAACGTTCGTTACCGAATCGCCTATGCGAAAAGCAGCCTGGGTTAAACCCGGATGATAGCCTAAAAGCATGAACATTGGGATAAAAACCGGCGCCATAATGGCCCACTTTGCCGATGCGCTTCCCATAAACATATTAATTATTGCTGCTAGCAGCACGAAAGAAATCATAAGAGGTACTCCGGTTAAGCCGATGCTGCTCAAACCTTCTGCACCATTTATTGCCACAATTAAACCAATATTGCTGTAACGGAAAAAGTAAACAAACTGCGCTGCAAAAAAAACTAGTACAATGTATGCAGCCAAACCCTTCATTGAATGGGTCATGTGTTTTACCACATCCTTATCGTTCTTTATTGTCCCAACCACCGCACCATACACTAAGCCTGGAACGAAAAAAATAAGCAGCAAAACAAAGATTATTCCATCCATAAATGGAGAATGAAGAACGCTGCCATTTTCAGGGTTTCTAAGAATTCCACTGGCAGGAATTATCATAATGCAAATAACTACAATGAGCGCTAAAATGCTCCAACCCGCGTAGCGTAGTCCTTTCTTCTCAATGGGTTTAAGTTCAACGGCCTGGAGTTTTTCAACATCGCCACTGTAGGTTCCCAGACGAGGTTCAACAATCTTCTCGGTAATCCAAGTTCCGGCTATAACAATCATTATTGCTGAGGCTACCATAAAGAAGTAGTTAACAAGCGGGTTTATAACCATTTCGGGGTCAAGAATCTGCGCAGCAGAAGTTGAAAGACCCGCTAAAATTGGATCGACCGACCCAATAAGGAAATTGGAACCAAATCCTGCGCTAACGCCGCAGAATGCCGCTGCAAAACCAGCCATGGGATGGCGTCCTAGAGCATGAAATATCATAGCGCCAAGAGGAATAAGTATTACGTAGCCAACCTCGGATGCTAGGTGAGAAAAAATACCAGCGATGATAATTGCGGCTGTTATCAACCTTTTTGGCGCTCCCAGCACAAGCTGCCGAACTAAAACGGTGAATAACCCGGAGCCCTCGGCAACTCCAATACCTATCATTACAACCAGAACCAAACCGAGGGGAGGAAACTCAACGAAATTGTGCTCAATATTCTGAAAAATCCACCGAATACCATCGGCACTAAGCAGGTTATTTGCTTTTATTACAGAATTATCAACGGGGTGAATGGCAGAGTAGTTTAAAACTGTGGCAAGCCACGATGCCAACATTACAATAAGGGCAAGTATAACAAACAGGGTTGCCGGGTGGGGCAGCTTATTACCTGCTACCTCGATGTAGTTTAAAGTACGAACCAATAGTTTCGACGAAATACCACTCGCTTTTTTTGAAAAATTCTTCATTGCTTAAACCTCCATTTTTTTATTTACACGAAGGGCAAAAATAGAAGAATATTTTTAAGGGCATAAGCCAAAACAGAATTGTTGGAACTAATAATTCCTACTTTTATGGAATTTTCAATTTCTTTTTATATTGAATAAACTAAAAAGCAATTACCCATGAAGACATTGCCTTTCAGCGACAAAACCATTGAGGGAATAGCCATCAAACATTCGTTACCCAAAGTCAATCTTACAAACGACATATATCTTGATCTAATTGAGGATGTTATATCACAGCAACTTTCGGGGAAGGTAGCCAGCGTAATTTTCAGTCGTTTCCTCGATTTATTCCCAAATCGATATCCTGATGCTATTCTACTTAGTAAAACTGAAATTGAGATTCTTCGAAAAGTGGGACTCTCAAATTCAAAAGCAAACTATGTAAAAAATATTGCAGAGTTTTCTCTAAAAGAGGATTTGTCATTCAACCGAATCAACTCATTGCCCGACAATGAAATTGTAAAGCTAATTACGCAAATAAAGGGCGTTGGAATTTGGACAGCCCAAATGGTTCTGATCTTCTCTCTGAACCGACCCGATGTTTTTCCGGTTGGCGATTTGGCAATACAGCAGGGAATGAAAAAACTCTACAATATTCAGGAAACTGGGAAAGATTTAATTTCTAAAATTATTTCAATTTCAGATAGTTGGATTCCTTATAGAACCATCGGAACAAGATATGTATGGCTATACGTAAATATGCTAAAAGACCAGAAAATTAGATTTTAAACCTTTACCTACTAATTCTTGCTTCCAAATCCTTTTTATATGTTTGACCAATTGGGATTTCAGTGTTTAGTATGAATATTCTGTTCCCTTCAATCTTATCAATTTTATTAACTGCAACCATGTACGATTTATGAACTCTAATAAAATCCTCTTTTGGTAGTTTACTCTCAATTTCATGCATCTTTTCGTAAACCATCAACTTTTTATCAAGCAAGTAAATTTTTATGTAGTTTCCATATGCTTCAAAGTAGCATACTTCTGATAAGTTTACCTTATGAGTTGCCCTATCAACTTTAATGAATATATGATCAGTCTTTGTTTCTGAAGAATCAATCCTTGGAGTTTTCTCTTTTTCTTCACTGTTTACAACTTTATTTATTGCCTTTAAAAACCGTTCGAATGAGAATGGTTTAAGCAAATAATCAATAACGCTATACTCGTAACTTTCCACTGCAAACTCTGAGTATGCTGTTGTAATAATCACTTTAGGAGGTTTTTGTAAGGTTTTCAACATTTCCAACCCTGTAAAATCGGGCATATTAATATCCAAAAACATTATATCAATATGGTTATTATGCAGATACGAAACAGCATCGAAAGCGTTGTAACACTGATGAGCAAGTTCTAGTGATGATATTTTTTTTATAAATTTCTCAAGCACGCTACGAGCAAAAGGCTCATCGTCAACAATTAAGCACTTAAATGTTTCCATGATTAGGATTTTTAAGTTCTAACTCTAAATAAACCTGAAAACTTCTTCTTTCTTCCGAAATCTTCATTTTATATTTCTCATGATACAGTAAATCGAGTCTTCTTTTTACATTCTCAAGACCAATTCCCGATTTTTTTACATTTTCAACAATAGGTGGAATTGTGTTGCTGATTTCAAATTTTAATAAATTATCGGTACAATCTATGGCCACATCCAGCTTAAACTCCTTTGATTTGGAATTCACTCCATGCTTAAAGCTATTTTCAACAAACGCAATTAAAAGCAATGGTGCAATATACTGACCAGATAGATTTCCCTTTTTTGAAATGTTAATCTCCTTGGGAATGCTTAGCCTTATTTTTTCAAGCTCAATATAATCTTCAATATATTCGATTTCTTTATCAAGGTTAACAAATTTGATTTTTGAACTTTCAAGAATGTATCGCATTAAGCGGGATAATTTCAGCACAATATCAGGTAACTCATCTGATTTATCCAAGGCCATCGCATAAATATTGTTCAACGTATTGAATAAAAAATGAGGATTTACCTGAAGTTTCAGCATATCTAACTCCGCCTGAATTTGTTTCGATTCTGCTATCGATACTTTTGCTTGCTCTTTTTGAAGTTGTATTTGCTGAACAATAAATTTTTTAAGATACTTCAAGCCTGTAAACACACCAATAAAAACAAGCGTAACAACGTACGTATTCGATTGTGCATTTGGATTTCCTGAAATAATACGGCCAAAATAAAGATTAATGTATCCAAACAATGCGATTAGCAAAATAAGCAGAATAAAATACAGAGCAATTCTCCTTTTCTGAATAAAAAACAGTTTAAAAAAGTAGCTATGTAAGTAAACCGGAATAGTAACCGGAATCAGAATCGCTAATCCAACTCTAAGCGACTCAGATAATGGCTCAAACTTATTGATGGCTATCGTAAAAATCATCAAAAAAACCAGCCAAAATGTAGTATCAAAAATGTAGTTCTTTGATAAAATCCTTTTTATATACTCCTTAAAATTCATACTACAAAATTACAGTATTGTAGAGATATGTATAAATTTTTATGACGAATGCAGTTTGTCATACAATACGCAAGTTTATCATATAAAAAAGAAAGGACAACACATAAATTATTTAAGAATTTAAATATCGTCAAACTTTGCAGCAACCAAAAAATTTTAAATCATGAAAAAAATAGTTTTTATTTATGCGTTTATCATTGTATTTGTAACAAGCTGCTGCAGCTCAACAAATTCAATTTATGAAACCTACGGGATTACACCAAAGGAAAAAACGTTAAGTTACTACATTGATTTAACAACCTCAAAATCTGGGAAGATTTACGTGACTTTAACTGGAATGAAATTCAATAATAATGAAATTGAGTACAAATTCCCTTCAATAATTCCCGGATACTACCAAAAAATAGATTTCGGGAAATTTGTAGATAAGTTCGTTGCATTCGATTCAAAAGGGAATAAGCTAAGTGTTGAACAAAAAGATGACAATACATTTTTAATAAGTAATGCTGTATCGCTAGATAAAATAACATACAGAGTTAAAGAAGCATGGAACGATAAAGATATTTTTAAAATTGGATCAACTCAATTTGATGAAGATTCACATTTCCTCCTAAATCCTTGGGCTTTTATTGGATATTTTGATGGTTATCAGAATATTCCTATTGAAACAGTTTTTAAGAAGAATTCGAAATACTTCGGTGTTTCTTCGTTAAAAATGGGTGTCAACAATGACAGCATTCAATCATTTGTGGCAAACGATTACAAATCATTTATTGATTGCCCTATCCTATTTTCTGAACCTGATACTTGTAGCCTGCAGCTAAAAGATATTAAGCTAACTTTTGCTGTTTACAATAAACAAGGAGAAAGAATTGCACCTAATCTTGCCAAAGAATTACTTCCATATTTTAAATCTTTTGAACAATATACAGGCGATTCTATTCCTGTAAATAATTATACATTTCTGGTTTATTTAGAAGATTTTTCTGGTGCTGCAGAAGTTGTATACAATAAGAAAACAACTCCGTTTAGAATTGCAAAAGTTGTTGCTAAATATGGTAAACCACAATTTGGTGCATTAGAGCACATGAACTCATCGCTTTACTACATGCCAAACACGGGTAAATCTGAATCATATATCGATCCGCTAAAAAAGGTTGTAGTGCATGAACTTTTACACATGTACACCCCGCTCAGCTTACACAGCGAATTGGTAGGAAAATTTAATTATAGCGATCCTGAATTTTCAAAGCACTTATGGTTATACGAAGGTGTTATCGATTATTTATCGTTACAAGCACAGCTGCAAAGCGGAACAATTTCTCTGGACGATATACTCTATGAAGAACTACGACCAAGAATGTTCGAAACAAATAATTTTCCAAGGAATCTATCATTTACAGAATTCAGCACACGTATTATGGAAGAAGAAATCAATAAATATGCAATTCAGGTTTTCAGTAAAGGAACAATCCTGGCATTTCTTCTTGACACAGAAATCATGAAATTGACAAATGGAGAAAAGAACTTAAAAGATATTGTTTTTGAATTAGTTGAAAAGCACGGACCAGACAAACCTTTTGATGAAAACAATTTCTTTAATGAATTCGTTGCACAGGTTCATCCTGATCTGCAAATTTTCTTTGACAAATATATTATTGGTAATGATTTTCCAGACTATAAATCTTGCTTTGATGTGATTGGAATTCATTTCGATCGTGAAGTAAACGAACTTACTCCTGAAAGAAATTTAGGCATCGAAAAACGTATGAAGTTTGCTGATTACATTTCAGTAAATAAAGTAAATGAAACATCTCCTTTTATGGAAGGCGATAAGATAAAAGGTTCAACAATGGGTTTACACTACTTTAAGCCTTTCAGAAATACCGATGGCACCTATAAAAAGGAAGGTGAAGAAATTACTATTCCTATCCTAAGAAAAGGAGCTGAAACCAATGTAAAAGTTACTGTTAAGTATGCTCCAGAATTATATTATTATAAGCTATATGTTAGCAAAGAAATGAATGCTCTACAGAAAAAAAGTTTTGCAAAATGGAGTAAAATCTTTTAAATAAAAAAATGAAGAATATTATAAATATAATCGCAAATGGAAATGATTTTTTTCAGCTTGCATTAAAAGGGAAAAGATTAACTCATTGGGTCCTTATACTACCAGTGATTATTATAACCGTTCTATTAAGTGTTTACATATTTGCAATAAGTGCTGATATTATTTTCGGAGTTTCTGAAGAATTTAACTATTATAAAACGACATATATCACAACAGGAATGTTTGTTGGTATAGCTTTGTTTATTATTTTGTGGGCACGATATTTTGAAAAACGTAAGTTTTATACATTAGGTTTCACGAAAGAAAATGCACTAAAAAAATACCTGAAAGGATTTGGTTTAGGTATTTTACTTTCATCAGCAGTTGTTGGTCTAATGGCAATATTTGGTGGTGTTGAAGTTGTTCTGAATCCTGAAAACTCTCATATGTTAAAAATAACCATCATAGTTTCTTTGGTTATATTTATTCTTCAGGGAGCAAGTGAAGAAATACTTTTCAGGGGTTGGCTTATGCAAGTACTTGGCGCCAAATACAAACCAATTGTTGGTATAATTGCTACATTGATTTTATTTACAGTTTTTCATGCTAGTAACTCCGGATTTAATTTATTGGTTGCCGTAAATATTACTCTTATTGCCATAATAATTATTCTTTTAGTTTTAGATGGAAAAAATTTGTGGGCTGCAAGCGGATTCCATTCAAGCTGGAACTGGGCATATTGTAACATTTTTGGGTTTACAATCAGTGGTTCAGATCAAAAAGAATTTGGTGCTTCTGTTTTATCTCTTAAAGGAGTTGGAGGTACATTTTTAGGAGGTGGTGATTTCGGCCCTGAAGGAAGTATAATGACAACAATAGTATGTGTTATCAGTATTGTTTTTCTTTACTGGATGCAATCAAGAAAAAATGAAGTTAGAAGTTAAAGTAGCTAAAACACAAGCTGAGATTAACTCGGCTAAAAAAATAAGATCCCTTGTTTTTAATATAGAACAAGGGATTCCTGAAGAAATGGAGTTTGATAAAAATGATGACTCAAGCACTCATTTTATAGCACTATTTAACAATAAAGTAATTGGAACTGCACGAATCACAATAATTGAAAAAGGTATAGCAAATGGATCACGACTTGCAATTTTAAAAGAATATAGGAATTTAAATGCTGGCAGATTAATAATGAATAAAATAAAAGAAATTGCAATCCAATTAGGAATTAATAAGATTATTATTGAACCGCACAACTATTTAGAAAAATACTATTCGCATTTTGGTTTTAAAAGAATTGAAGGTTATCAATCTTTTGGTGATATAAAGCTAATTAGAATGGAAATCTACTTATAAAAATTATTTTTTTCAGCTCTATCTTCAATTAATGATTTTATTACTGCCTTAGCAGTAAATACACGTACTATATTCTTATTTTCTCAAATTTTAATCTATAAACACATATTATTACTGCCTAAACAGTATTTTTATCGATTTTCACATAAAATAATTGGAAAATTGAATAATAACATATATTTTTACTGTTTAAACAGTAATTTGATATGAATTATATACAATATCTAGGTGATATTATTAAATATCATAGAAAAAAGGCTGGACTAAGTCAAAAATCATTGGCTGATATAGCGGGTGTAGGGAAAACAGTTGTATTTGATATTGAAAAAGGAAAAGAAACAGTACAGTTTAAATCAATTATTAGTGTGCTAAAAGTTTTAAATATTAGTTTAGAACTTAATAGTCCATTAATGGAAAAATACAATAAAGAAAATGAGAACAGCTAAAGTATACATGCATAGCAAGTTGGCTGGTTACTTAATTGAGGTTGAAAAAAATAAAAAGTATAAGTTCAACTATGATGATAACTATAATGGTGAACCTATCTCATTAACTATGCCTGTTGAATTTAAAGAATTTAATTTTAATTCTTTTCCACCATTTTTTGATGGTCTATTACCTGAAGGTATACAGTTGGATGGTCTATTAAGATTTAAAAAAATAGATAAGGATGATTATTTCAGCCAACTAGTTGCTATTGGAGCAGATATGGTAGGTGCTGTAAGTTTGGAGGAAATGCTATGAGCAAATGTCCTATTACATATGAAAATTGTGAAGGGAAATACTCTAAGAATGGACTTAAAATTCTTTCACGTAATCTTGTTGAATTAAAAGATTTAAATTACTCTGCTGACGAACAAAGACTTGAAGCCGCAAAACGCGCAACTAAAATGTCAATACAAGGTGTGCAACCTAAGTTGAGCGCTATTCTAAATATTAAGCAATCAAAATTTGAAATTGTAGATATAAAAGGAAAATACATATTAAAACCACAACATCATATATATCCACAACTGCCAGAAAACGAAGATTTAACCATGAAAATGGCATCAAAATGCGGAATTGATACTCCAATACATGGAATGGTTTATTCTAAAGATGGCACATTAACATACTTTATTAAAAGATATGATAGAGTTGGCAAGAATAGTAAATTACACGTAGAAGATTTTGCCCAATTAGCTGGACAAATGAGAGATACAAAATATAATTATACTATAGAAAAATTGATAAAATTAATTGACGATTACTGTACCTTTCCTCAAATTGAAAAAATTAAATTCTTTAAGAGATTTTTATTCAATTTTCTAATTGGAAATGAAGATATGCATCTTAAAAACTATTCCATTATTTCTCAAAATGATAAAATTGAATTGTGTCCAGCATATGATTTTCTAAATTCTAGCATTGTCCTTGGAAAAGATATTGAAGAAACAGCTTTAAGCATTAAAGGTAAAAAGAAAAGTCTAAATAAAAGTATTCTTATAGATTATTTGGGAGAGGAAAGATTGAATCTTAACCAAACAGTAATTAACAAGACTCTTAAAGAACTTCAAAATGCAATACCTTTATGGTTTGATTTAATAAATAATTCCTTTCTAAGAAAAGATCTTATAGAAGATTACACTGAACTTTTAGATAAAAGAATACAATTACTTGAACTTTAGTTTTAGTTACTTTTCTGATAAAATTGAACAAACTGGTTAAATCTTGAAATCTATTTTTCAACAAGCGCAGTTAAAGGATATTTCAATCCATCCATTCCGGTAATTACAGCTTTAACCGAGCCAACCAATATTTTTGCTTCGATTAAAACCGGAACATGATTCTGATCGTCGGTTACCCAAACAAACATATCCTCTCCCCCTTTAAAAATTGTTCCTTCAACCAACATTGCCGAAAACTTGATTGTGTTGAAAATTTCTCCATTATGAGTTTTCAGCTGCTCCTTTCCAAGATACCGGATATACAACTCGAAAACTTCGTTATCAACCGCCATTGTTAACGGAATGGTTTCTCCAATTTTTCTATTATCAAAATTTATTGTCCGACAATAGTAAATTGCAGTGAGCACATCAAAAGTACACGGTTTTAGGGGAAGAATTTCCTTTTTAAAAGGTCGGTCGCTGGTTTGGCTAATTATATCCAGTTTGCTTTTGGAATGGTCAAAAACATAACGATTGTAGGCTTTAAATCCGCCCTCATAAGTATCGCGCTCAAACCAGAATGGTTTTAATGATGCAGTATCTGCAATCGACTCGAACCTGTCGCGAACTTTGAAAAACCAATCGTACTGTTTCAAGCTCCAACCTTTTGACAGGAAATGGAACGCTGGTTTGCCAGCGTAAATGGTGTCGGAAACCGTAAAAACCACATCGCCGGCATTAACCCAAATAAAACCCCAATTGTACACGGCTCTGTACGTAACTTTTTCCCCAGCTTTGAAGGGAATGCTGGTAACATTGCACTGGTTTTCCTGTGCAAAAAGATTTGCTGATAAAAGAATTAATATGAGCAGGAAAAATCGCATTTGAAAACAAAGTTACTTCTACTTGGTTTTCTCGGCCAGCTTTTCAATTAATACTATTGTGAGTACTCCGCCCACCAAAATAGCAAGGGCAACAATTACCTCGAGAGAAAAGTTTCCCGGAATAAAAAAATCGTACCCTTGAACCAGTTTTTCTCCGTTCTTAAGAATAAAATCGCCAGCCTCATCAACTCGGTAAACGGGAAGTTTCCAGGGCCAAAGAATGCTCAGTGAGCCAAGTATAAAACCGGTAAGTGTAGCAATTGTTTGGTTCTTATACTTCTTGTAAATCCATGAGAGAAGATGAGAGAATGCAACCAAACCAAATATTGCTCCTAAAATTACTGGAAACAGAACCGATACATTCGCATCGTTCACAGCATCAATCATAACTAGCTCATAATTTCCCATAAGAATCAGAACAAACGATCCGGAAAGTCCTGGTAGAATCATGCTGCAAATTGCAACTATTCCGCAAAGAACCAAGTACAGGAACGAATCATCAGAAGTGGCAGGATTCATAAACGAAACCCAGATTGCAAACGAAGCTCCAATAATAAAAGTTAGAATTACGCTGAAAGTCCATTTACTTACAGTTTTTCCAACGTAGTAAAGCGATGCGAGTATTAGTCCGAAGAAAAATGACCAGATATAAACCGGATAATTTGTAAATAAATATTCAAATATTCGCGCCAAAGAAACTACGCTAATAACCATTCCTAAGAAAACTGCAAGTAGGAAATAGAAATCAATATGATCGAGCAGTTCCCTGATTTTTCCTTTGAAAAGTAATCTGAGCGCAACAATATCAATTGATTTGATTGCATTTATAATTCGTTCAAAAATTCCGGTAATCAGCGCAATTGTTCCACCCGAAACTCCGGGAATAACGTTAGCTGCTCCCATTCCTAATCCCTTAAGGGCATTAACCAAAAAATCTTTAATTCCGTTGAACATAGTAAGTTAATTAAAACAATAAGAATATTTTTCATCACGTAAGTGAAGAAGTTTCATTTAAAAAAAGTTGTACAAAGATAATTCTATTTACTGATTGGGAGAGTAAAGCCAAATATACTTCCTACGTGAGCTTCACTTTGGTAAAACATTTCGCCTCCGTGACGCTCAACGAAATCTTTGCAGAGTATCAATCCTAGTCCTGTTCCGGGTTCCATCTCCGTTCCGTGGCTACGAATTTTTGAATCGATTCGGAAGAGTTTTTGCTGATCGTCTGGGGAAATGCCAATTCCATTGTCCTTCACCTGAACTTTTACAAACGAATCCTGAATTTCAGCAGAAATTGTAACGTTTCCTCCCCGATGAGTAAATTTTATTGCATTGCTTACAAGGTTACGAATAACAGTTGAAAGCATGTTCCGGTCGGCCATTAACTTAAAATCTTTCTCAACTTCAACCGAAATATTTATATTTTTAGCTTGGGCATTCCCTTGCACAACCTCTATCGTGTTAACAATAACATCGGAAAGGGAAAGGTTTTCTGGCTTAAACTCAATTGAACCTACCTGCGAACGTCCCCATTTTAGTAGGTTCTCAAGCAAATCGTACATATTTCCGGCAAGTTGGCCGACCTGAAAAAGGTTCTCCTGAATTTCCTCCTTGGGAAGTTCAGCTAATCGTTCCTGAATAACATCGATAAAACCGATAAATGCAGCAAGCGGATTCTTTAAATCGTGGGCAATAATCGAGAAGAATTTGTCTTTAGTTGCGTTAATTTCCTCAAGTTTCCTATTCTGCTGCTCAATAAATATATTCTTCTCACGCAGCTTATTATTCGATTTTACCTTTAATCTGTAGTTAAAAAGAATCACTACAACAACTAAAAACGACAATACACTAATATATACCAAGTACTTACGAACAATTCTATACTCCTTTTCGGTTTGCTCCAGCTGGTATTTCGATGCAAGATCGGCAATTTTTTCGTCCGTTTCCTTGCTATTTAGGCTGTCAACCAGAGTATTCTGCTCATTCAGCATTTTAAACGCTTGCTCAAAGTTTCCCTGCCTCTCATAAAACTCAATTAACGCATAGTAGGAGCTAATTTGTAGGGGTAGCGAGTTGGTTAGCTTCGCATTTTCATGAGCCATGTTGAAATAGGTTGAAGCTTTTTCGATGTTACCCTCATCAAGAAACATGAAACCAACGTTCACAGCCATGCGTGAAATTCCCCAGGTATTCGATGCTTTCTGGTAATGGGTAAGAGCCTCCTCAGCGTAACGCATTGCCTTTTCGTTGTCGTTCTTCAAATCGTATATTGCCGAAATATTTTGCGCTGCAAGCCCTATATCAGCTAACTTGTCGGTTTGTTTAAATATTTTATACGCCCTCTCATAATGTTCAAGGGCAGGTTCAACCTCATTCTTAAAGTAATGGATATTACCAATGTTGATTATGGCCATTCCCTGATTGCTGAGGTTTCCGAGTTTTGCAAAAATCTTTTCTGCTTTCTGGTAGTTCTCAAGGGCTAAATCCAATTTCTCGTACCTCATGTTTATTAAGCCTATGTTGTTGTAAGCAGCAGCAATGCTTCCCTCGTCCCTGTTTTCCTTCGCATACTTCAACGATTCCATGTGCGATTCAAGGCTCTTATCGTCTTCACCCAAATAGTAGTAAACATTCCCCATCAGCCTATAGATACCCGAAAAATGTTTTGAATTATCGGTTTCAGCGGCAAAGTTTAGCGCATAATTGTAGTATTCGAGAGCCTGATTGTACTTACCGAGCTGAGTGTAAATATCACCTATCTTTTCTGCTTGACGAATTATTAACTCTACGCTATCAATTCCTAACGACTCTTCGTACGCAATAATTAAATACTCTAAACCTTGCTCAAGGGAATCTCCTGAAAATGTTTCTGCTAACCTATTTAAAACTTCAACTCGTTCTAACGGTTTCAAATTATTCAACCGTTCATTTGAACTATTATCGTTTTGTGCGAATCCAGAATAAAATGCGAAGAGAGTTACTATAAATAATGCAATATGTTTAATAATTTTCATAATTTTAAATTGATTTTGATAGCATACTTATCGACCATCAAAAAATGTACAATAACTTGAATTTGTTTTACTCAATTTAAATAAAAATGTTGTTAAACTTTGCAATATAATATCAAATATATTGTTTTTTAAAGAATTATGAGAGTATAATTTTCACCAATTATGAAAAATGATACAATTATAGAACTACTCCTTGAGCAGGGAAGCTCATTAAGCGAAAATGAAAAAACGAAGGCGAAGGGTTCCTTCGATCCCATTTACCTCGACGAAAGAATTTCACAGCACAAACGCAAAGGACGCCTCCAAAGCTGGTTCTACTTCATCCTGTTTGCTGTTGCGATACTTAGCACTATGGCTCTGCTGGCATCGAGCCTATTTAGCCCAGAAACCATGCTGGTTGTGAAGGGAGTTGTAATTGGACTATTCGTTGCGCTTATCATTCTTCTGCCTAACGCTTTCAGCGATTACAAGAAGAATCAACTTTTGATTAAATTGGTTAAAGAGATTCAACTTCTTGAAAAAGATTCAACTACAAAAGAAAATGCTTCCAAAGTGGAGTAAACTTTCCATTTTCTGTTTTAGCGGAACAGGAAACTCACTAACCGCTGCTGGTTGGATTACGAAAGGTTTTAAGGAAAATCAGATTCCAGCAGAAGTTCAACTTGTTGACAGGCTAAAAGTTACTGAAGTTGATAACGAAACGCCTAACCAGCTAATAGGATTTCACTACCCAACCCACGGATTCAATCTACCGTGGCACATGCTAAAATTTATTTGGCGGTTTCCACGGGCAAACCAAAATCGGAAGTATTTTTACCTGCTAAACACCCGCGCCGGTGCGAAAGTATGCAAATTTTTTACACCCGGAATTAGCGGAGTTGCCATTTTTTTGCCCCTTCTCATTCTAAAATGCAAAGGATACAGAATTGCTGGAATCCTTCCGCTCGATCCGCCCTCAAACTGGATTTCGCTTCATCCGGGGTTCAGGGTTAAGGTTGTGAATTCAATTATGGAACGATGTGAGCGAATTACATCGAAGTTCTCTGCTAACATATTGAATGGAAAACGGATAGTTCACCCTGCAACATACCTTGCTCTTCCTATTGACTTAGCATTAATTCCAATTACCATTCTTTACCTTTTAATAGGTAGATTCTTTCTGGCAAAAACTTTTTACGCATCCTCAAGTTGCAATGGCTGTGGAATTTGCGAAATAAATTGTCCTGTGGGCGCAATTGAAATCAGGGATTCTCGCCCCTACTGGAAATTTCGCTGCGAAAGCTGCATGCGCTGCATGAATATTTGTCCACAAAAATCGATAAATACTATTCACCTTTACGCAGTTGGAATTTTATGGTTTATTTTTGGACTTCCTATTTCAGATATTACAACTACCTGGATTGTAAATATTTCTCCGGCAATTCTAGGCAAGTTTGAAGGGTTAATTCATCTTTCGGTTTTAACACTCTACTCGCTGCCAACGCTTTGGGTAAGCTACCACATTATTCATTTTCTGGGACGATTTAAAATTTTCAACTCATTATTAATCTACACATCCTTAACGCGTTACTGGCGAAGGTATATTGCTCCGGGATTTAAAGCAAAATCGTTTTCGAGAAAGAATTTTATGTAATTTTGCTGGCAATTCCAACCTACTTTTATGAAAGCATTCTACACCATTCTGCTGCTTGTTCTGTCGAACACGTTTATGACCATTGCATGGTATGGCCACCTGAAATTCAAGGAGATGAAGTGGTTTTCGGGACTTGGGCTAATTGCAATTGTACTGATAAGCTGGGGAGTTGCACTTTTTGAATACTTCTTTCAGATTCCGGCCAACCGAATTGGCTACAAAGGGAACGGCGGTCCGTTCTCGTTAGTAGAACTAAAAGTAATTCAGGAAGTTATTACGCTGATTGTTTTCATGGGATTTACAATGATTGCCTTCAAAAACGAATCGATTCGGCTAAACCACATCATTGCATTCTGCTTTCTGGTTCTTGCTGTTTTTTTTGTGTTCAAAAAATAAAAATACCCGCCATTGCATAATGCAAACTGACGGGTATTTAAACTCTAGATTCTGTTTTCTATTCTGTTGTAATTTTTACCGTATTGTTATCCGAATGCCTATCAATTAGCTTGTTGTACGGATCGATCCCAGCAGTTTCGGGTTTCTCATCAACAATAATTTCAAAGGTTGGATTTGCTTTATCAATTTTATACTTCTGTAAATAGAGTTCAACCTGCTTTTTCTTACCATCAACCTCTTTGCTTGTCATAACTCCAACATCAATCCAATCGTTGAGTGCAATCTGGTTTTCGAAACCTAAACTGTCGGCTCTGTACTTTTGAACATCAGCCGTAAGGGTAACCTTATACTTTCCATCGGCCAATTCTTCCATTTTTGCTTCCTTGGCTTTTATATCGTAAACGGTGATATTCTCAAACATATCATCTAGCAAATACTTCAACGAATCGGGAGTAACATTATCGATGTACTTCATGAAATCTGTTGATTTTGAGAATGGTGGAGCAAGGTATGCCCAATCGGCCAAGTAGGTCGATAACGCTTTGTTCACATTCTCCTCGCCAATATAATCGCGAAGCGCATACATTACTACCGAACCTTTATTGTAGTGAATGTAATTCTGATTTTCACAGAGATTAAGCGGAAGCTCCTTCTTCATTTCCGATCTTCTACCACGCAAATACCTGTCGAGCTCATATTGCAAAAATTTCTTCATTTGATCCTTACCGTACCGCTTCTCCATTACCATCAATGCAGAGTATTGAGCCAGTGCCTCCGACATAAGCGTTGCTCCCTGAACATCGCCACCAATTACCTGATGCGCCCACCACTGGTGCGCGATTTCGTGCGCAGTTACGTAGAATACGTAATCGATGTCGTCCTCATCTTTTAGGTTAGCAATAAAGCCAATGCTTTCGGAGTACGGAATGGTTGTGGGAAACGACTGGGCAAAAGTTGCGTAGCGAGGGAACTCAACAATCCGAAGCTCCTTGTGCTGAAACGAACTAAAGTTTGCAGTGAAGTATTCAAGCGATGCTTTCATCGCTTCAATCATTTTGTTGATATTGTACTCGTGACCCTTGTGGTAGTAAACTTTCAAATCAATATCATTCCACTTATCTTCAAGAACCTGATATTCTGCCGATAGAAACGAGTAGAAGTTTAGTATTGGCCGATCCATTTTGTAGTGGAAGTACCGCCTTCCATTCTCCTTCCATTCCTTTTCCAAATATCCGGGAGCAATTGCAATTTGGGTTGGGATTGTGCTAACAGTTGCCTCAAAATCAATCCAATCACCAATAGGACCGAGGTATGTTCGCTGGAGAGCCAGCGAGTCGTTAAGCTGAGCCATTCGTTCCTTTTCTGGGAGATCAAACTTTTTCCTACGGTTTTTATCATTTAACTCGTTTGAAGGTTGGTAACCAATTGTAGGAGTAAATTCAGCGCTATTGATGAAAGTACCGTTGTGAGCAACTGTAGTTTTCCCGCTTCCGTTAGTAAATCCGCGAGAAATGTACTCTACTCCAAAGCTGAACTTAACCGAGTCGCCGGAATTTATGGCTTTCCCAAGTTTTACAATATAGTAGCTGTGTTTCCTGTCGTTTAGCACAAGCTCCGATTCCTCACCAATTCTGCAATCGGTTAGCTTAACGTCACTATCGAGAACGAAGTGAACCGAATCAATTGGGAACCCTGTTTCATTCTTCAACAAAAGTTCTCCCTTAATAAACACATCGCGTTCGTTCGGATAGATATCAACATTCAAATTAGCCGCTTTTATTTTGGGCTGTGGAATGTTCTGATACTTTTTGTAATTCTTTTCGTACTCAACAACAATTTTCTCTCTCTGCTTTTGGGTAAAAAAGTGGTTAAGAACTGTTGTATTGTAAACAACGTAACCTGCAGAAAGAATAAACCCTGCAATTACAATAGTTAGCGCGTAACGGAATGGTTTGCTCAGCTGCTGCCTTGCGACTTTAACCCGATTTGATAGCGTTAGGTTAATACCACGATTCCAGAAAAGGATTGTTAAAATTACCAAAAATGCCGATAGAAAAATCCAAGCTAGCTGATACCAACGAACTCCCATCAGAAAATGTCCAAATCCGTTCATATCGGAATATGGGGCTCCGGGTGTTTGTGGATACAAAAACATGTAATGCTCAACACCCATTAATCCCAGCGCGATAAAGAAAATGATGTAGTAAAACATTACCACAACATGTCCAACATACTTATTGCTTGATAATGTTTGAACCAGCATGGCCAGAATTGCAACTGCCAAGTATCCAGGAAGCTGGAGAGTATAAAGATTCGTTAAGTATAGCGGAATATTAAAATCGTAAAATCCGTGAAAAACCTGAGTTAAAACATTCACAATGAAAAGAATGGTTAGCAAAAGAACCAGAATCAGAAACATTGCAAGTAACTTTGAACCAGCAAAAATCCAACTTGGTAATGGAAGCGAATCAGTAATCTGGTTAATTCCATATCCCCTTTCACGCCAAACAATTTCTCCTGAATAGAATGTGATAATGATATACACAACAAGCGCAAAGTTTCCTCTAGTATATTCGAGCAAATTGTAGGTAACTGGGAAAGCATCTGTTCCGTACATTTCACCAATTGAAACAGCGTTGGTAACCAGCAGTAGCACACCCGCAGCAACAATACCAATAAACGGAACCTCTTTAATTGTGGTTATAAACTCGAGCCAACCCAACGAGAAAAACTGTTTAACATTCAGCGATGTGCTAAATAACTGTTTTGCTCTTGGAATGATTCCGGCTTTTTCTACTTCTTCGTCAATTACTTGTTTTTTTAGCTTTACCTTTTGGTTTGAATCCTTCTCAAAAACCGCGAGAAACTTAAAGCGAACGTAGGTAAATGCTAAAACGCCAAACCCAACAGCAATCCAAATAATTCTGTTAATCAACAATTTATTCGACAAAGGAATCAGAAGCGAATTTATTTCAGCGGGTGTCCAGTACTCGGTGTCAATATAAAATGCTGCAATTCCGAAAGGATCGAGCATTGCGGCTAAAGTTTTCGACTCAAGATTCTGTATTTTAGCCATGGCTCCTAGGTATATCACGAGCAGAATTACGCTTCCCAAGTAGGAGTAAATCATTTTTCGTTTCAGGGAAGTGAGCGAGAAAAGTAGCGCTCCAACAAAAAATACGTTTGGTAAAACAAGCAGGAAGAACGGCGAAAAGTAAGCCATGAATCGGAACGAATCGAAACGTGATGCTTCAATCCAGCCGGCAGCCGGAGCTATTACCGAACCAAGCATAATTCCTAGCGGAATTGACAGAAAAACAAAAACCGCAAAAACGTACGAACCTAAAAATCGTCCAGCTAAGTACGAAAATTTGCTAAGTGGGTACGAGAATAGCAAATGGTTTGTTTTATGTTCAAAATCGCGTAGTACCGGGTTGCTCATCATTGCTGAAATTATTATCATTCCGGCAGCAGTCATAATTGCTGTAATTCTAAAAATTGCAGCAGGCGAGTTCCTTAATAAGTTTCCTGCCTGCTCACCAATGGTTACATTGTTTGAGGCAATGGCGCCAAAAACAAGAAGGAAAATTATTAGAAAGTATAAGTAAGTAGCGGGTCGCTTAACCCGATACCTTAACTCAAAAAGAAATACATCCCAAAACATAGCTGCTAGTTCTTTGAGTGATTGAGAACGCTCGAGAAGTAAACATCCTCAAGCGAAGGATCGATTAGTTCAAAACCTTCATCGGGACAAGAATCGGAATATGCATGAAGATCAATTCTTCCTCCTACCAGCTTATGCGATACGATGTTGAGGTTGCTGTAGGATTCCATCTCCTCCTTCTTAATCACCTTTCGCCAAATTCTATTCTCGATGTTTCTGATTGCTTCGCTTGGAGTTGCAGAAATTAGCACTTCGCCTTTATTTATGATTGCCATTTGGCTGCAGAGGCTCTCAATGTCATCAACGATGTGCGATGAGAGGATTACGATTATGCTCTCGCTAATTTCGCTCAGCAAGTTGTGGAAACGGTTTCGCTCAGCCGGATCGAGACCAGCAGTTGGCTCATCTACAATAATTAGCTTTGGCTCGCCAATTAGCGCCTGCGCAATGCCAAAACGTTGCTTCATTCCGCCAGAATATCCACCCAAATTTTTATGCCGATGCTCGTATAGATTCGTTTTATGCAGGAGAGCCTTTACGGTTTCTTTTCGTTCCTTCGGATTTGAAATCCCCTTCAGCTGAGCCAGATGATTTAGCAAAGTTTCAGCCGAAATTCTGGGATACAAGCCAAACTCCTGAGGAAGATAGCCAAGCAGCTGGCGAACCTTATCTTTATCTTTCAACACATCAATTCCGTTTAGCGTAATTGTTCCGCTATCAGCCTCCTGAAGGGTGGCAATTGTTCTCATAAGTGTTGACTTACCCGCACCGTTTGCTCCGAGCAAACCGAACATTCCGCTCGAAATATTCAAACTCACATTGTTTAAGGCAACCACTCCGTTCGGGTAAGTTTTGTTTAGGTTATTGATTTTCAGTTCCATAGATTTTTTGTTTCGATTAACTTTGGTAGGACGAAATAAATATACGAAAAGTTACAAGGTAACTTAAGGATAATTTTTAAACAATCGATTAATTAATAGATTATTTCCAAATCCAAAATAAGAATGCCAAGAATTTCAGTTGGCAGTTGGCAGTTCCCAGTTCCCAGTTCCCAGTTGGCAGTTGGCAGTTGGCAGTTGGCAATTCTCAGTTCTCAGTTGGCAAAGGGCAGAGAGCGAAGAGCAAATCCCAAACTTCACTAGTTTACTTTTTCACCAGTTTACTATTTCACTGAAGAACGAAGTCAGAAGTAGGAAGTTTGGAGTTGAAAGTTTGCCAACTGCCAACTGCCAACTTTCTTTACTGACCACCGATTACCGATTACAATT